>Ga0208783_10000049_pt1 | contig 67446 bp, 57 predicted proteins | sample DEB19_08_DNA_2_FD_184529 | JGI IMG/M metagenome (GOLD analysis project Ga0208783, IMG submission 184529) | Aqueous microbial communities from the Delaware River and Bay under freshwater to marine salinity gradient to study organic matter... | ecosystem: Environmental > Aquatic > Marine >... | reverse complement strand
CCGCGACCTTTCCGTCGAACGCGAACTGCAGCTGCTTGGTCGTGAGGTTCACGCGCGCGCGGTCGCCCTGCTGCTTCGTGACCGAGAGATCGGCCGTCTCGCCGAGATCGCGGCGGAGGTCGAGCACCACGCCCTCGCCGATCGGCGGCACAAACGGCTGGAACACGCCGAGGGGCACGCCGCGCGCCTCGACCGTCGCGGCGATGTCGGCGGGGTCGAGCGCGAACTTGCCTGCAGCGTCGAACGGCGACGCGACGGTGACATCGGCGCGCAGCGTGGCCTCGCGGCTGCCCGCGACGCGCGCGACCACATCGGCCTTGATCGCAAGATCGCCCGCGACGCCCTTGACGAGGTCGAGCTTGAGCGTGCTGAAGTCGAGGTCTCCCGCGGCCGTCGGCCACGCGATTCCGCTCGCCTCGACCTTGACCGTGCCGGTCGTTCCGACGAGGTCCACCGCGCCGCCCGCTGCGGCGAACGGAAGCTTCGCGTCGACATCGATCGAGATCTCGCCGTCCTTGCCATTGGCGCGCGTTGAGCCGTCGAGCCCGACCGAAAGCGCGTCGCCTGCCAGCGCGATCTCGCCACCGAGGTCGTTGAGCGCGTACTCGGCGCCGTCCGGGCCCTTCGCGGTGAAATGGATCCCCTCGAGCGTGAGCGTGAGCTTGCGCGGCCCGAGCGGCGATCCACCCGCCGCGGGAGGCGGAGCCGTGCCCGGTTCCGCAGGCTTCGCGAGCCGTGCGAGTCCAATGCGGCCCTCAGCATCGAAGGTCGTCTGCGCAGAGCCAGTCAGCGCGAGCGAGACATCGCTTCCGCGCAGCAGCGCAAGCAGGCCCTCGCGCACCTCGGCGGTGAACTCGACGCGACCGGCCTCTGGCCCGCCGTCGATCGTGAAGCCCTCGATCTTCTGGCCACCGAACCAGCCGAGGTCGACCGACTGGACCGCGACGGTGCCGTTCACCTGCTTCGCAGTCTCCTGCTCGATCGCGCCGCGCACATACCCCGAGAGCAGCGTGGGCGCGAGGATCGCGAGCAGTACGAGCAGCGCGAGGATCGAGGTGATGGCGATGAGGATCTTCTTCCGGCGCATGAAGGGTCGGGCTCCGCGGCGAGACAGTAGCAGCGCGGCGACAGTCGGTGCAGCGATCGCACGGATTCCCGACGGCCGATGAGGGAAGTTTCAGTCGATCGCGACGGGCACGCCGCGCGTGGGCGACAGCCGCAGCATGCGCTCGAGCGCAAGCGTGCCGAGGCGGCGCGCATCGGGGTGCACGCGGATGCGGTTCACGACCTTGCCGGCCGCAAGTTGGTCGAGACACCATGCGAGGTGGGCCTGGTCGATGCGGTACATCGTGGTGCACAGGCACTGGCACTCGCTCAGGATGCGCACATTCACGCCACGGGCGGCGGCGCGGCGCGCGATGCGGTTCACGAGGTGCACCTCGGTGCCGACGGCCCAGCTCGTGCCCGGCGCTGCGCGCGCGATGGCGTCGATGATGAACTCGGTCGAGCCCGCGAGGTCGGCGATGTCGACGACTTCCTGCGCGCACTCGGGGTGCACGAGCACGGTGCGGCGTTCCTTGCGCGCGGCGGCGACATGCTCGGGGCGGAACAGCTTGTGCACGCTGCAGTGCCCCGCCCAGAGCAGGACCTTCGCGTCGCGGATCTGCGCAGCGGTGAGCCCACCGTGCTCGAGCTTGGGATTCCACAGCGCGCACGCGGCGCTTCCCCCCCCGTTCGCGGCATCGACCTCGGTCACGAGCCCGTGCGCCTTCGCGGTGTTGCGGCCGAGATGCTGGTCGGGCAGGAAGAGGATCTTCACGCGCTCGCCGCGCGCGAGCGGCGTATCGCCGCCCTTCAGCGCCCACTCGAACACGCGCTTCGCGTTCGAGCTCGTGCAGCACGCGCCGCCGCGCTCGCCGACGAACGCCTTGATCGCGGCGGTCGAGTTCACATAGGTGATGGGCACGACCCGCTGCTTCGCGGCCGACTTGCCCTCGCGCATCGCCGAATGGATCGAATCCCACGCATCGACGGTGTCGTCGTACGCGGCCATGTCGGCCATCGAGCAGCCCGCGGAGAGATCGGGCAGGATGACCTCGACATCGTCGTCCGTGAGGATGTCGGCGGTCTCGGCCATGAAGTGCACGCCGCAGAAGACGATGAACTTCGCGCCGCGCTTCGGCGCTTCGGCTGCCGCCATCTGCGAGAGCTTGAGGCTGTCGCCGATCAGGTCGGCGTGGCGGATCACATCGTCCTGCTGGTAGTGGTGCCCCAGGATGAGCAGCTTCGAGCCGAGTTCCCCGCGGCGCGCGTCGATCGCGCGGCCGAGCTCGTCCTCGGTCGCATTCAGGTAGCGGTCGGGAAGGGACGGCTGCCAGAGCATCGACGGTGAGTCTACGCGCCCAAGCCGCGAATGCGCCCGCCAATGCCGCGAAAAGTGACGCCGACGGCCGCGAACACCAGTCCCGCACCGATGAAGATCAGCGGAAATCCCCACAGGCGGAACCACGAGCCGATGGTGGCGTCCGAGGGATCGGCGGAGGAGTAGCGGACGGGAACGGCTTCGCCGACCGCGAACGGATCCGAGCTGGAGATCCGCGATCGGAACTCGTGCTGCGCGCCCGAGGCATCGCTGAAGCGCACGACCTCTGCGTAGGTGGGACGACTCACTCCGCGGCTTGCTGTGGCACGCGTGGAGCGCTCGTGCGCGATGACGGTGCCGGCGGCGGCGACCGTGCCCGAGTGCCACGACCACGCATGGACGAGAAAGCCGAGCGCCACGATCGTCTCGACGAGACCGATCGCGATCGCAACGGTTCCGACCATCCGTGACACGCGCGGGAAATCCAGCATGGCTCCTCCGTTGGTCCGGACTCAGTCGTCATCGCCGTACATCGGCTCCACCACGCGCGGCTCGCCGTCCACTTCCTCGACGGGCGGCGGCGAGGTCAGGGTCGAGACCGCGGGAACGCCAAGCCGCTCACCGATGGTGTCGGCCAGCACATCGGCGTGCACCGCGCTGTCGCACACGAGAAACAGCGTCGAGCCAGAGCCGCTCACATGGACGGGCTGGCGCGCGAGCGCCTCGAGATCGGCGCGAATCTCGGCAAGCCGCGGCGCGACATGGCACGCAGCGTCGGCGAGGTCGTTGAACGGCGAATCAGCGGTCGCGCCGCGCTCCGCAATGGCACGCACGCGCGCAGCGTCGAGCGACGCTTCAGGCGTGAGCACATCGAAGGCCTTGTAGACCTGCCCGGTCGGGCACTGCACATCGGGAAAGACGAGCACCAGATGCGTGCGATGCTCGGTCGCGCGCGCAAGGCGCTCGCCAAGTCCCTCGACGATGGCGCTGCCGCCCTGCACGAGGAACGGCACATCGCTCCCGAGCGGCTGCGCAAGGTGCTCGAGGAACTCTGGCCGAAGGCGCAGGTCGAACAGCGCATCGAGCGCGCGGAGCATCGCACCCGCGTTCGACGAGCCTCCGCCAAGGCCGCCGCCCACGGGAATCCGCTTCTGCATCCGCAACTGCACGGGCAGCGCGCGCCCAAGGCGCTCCTCGAGGGCGCGGTGCGCGCGCACGGCGAGATCCTTCGAGATCTTCCAGTCGATGTCGGTCTTCCGGTGCGCATCGTCATGCCACTCGATCGCGTAGCGCGACGGCGTCCCGAGCGGAAGCCTCTTCACCGTGAGCTCATCGACGAATCGCGTCGTCACCATCCACGACGCGATCGGGTGCATGCCCGACGCGTCGGGCGCGCCGACCGACAGCGCGAGGTTGACCTTGGATGGCGCGTAGGCGCGGACCAGCGAGGGCATGCGCGGAGGATATCGCGCATGGCTGAAAGCGGCGAGAATCCGCTATCCTTGCCCTCCCATGGCTGCTCCCCGCTCCTACGCGCCCTCGAACCTCGACGCCACCAGCTTTGCCGCCCTCGAGCCGCATTACCGCGAGCTCCTCGGCCGCGCGATCGCGAGCGCGGACCACCTCGAGCAGCTCATCCTCGACCGGAGCGACCTCGACGCGGTCGTGAGCGAGTGCACCGCGAACCTGTACATCGCGACCACGCGCAACACCGAGGACAAGAAGGCCGAGGCCGCGTACCTCTCCTTCGTGCGCGATGTCGATCCAAAGCTGAAGCCGCTCTCGAGCGAGCTCGACAAGAAGATCGCAACGAGCCCCCACGCCGACGCGCTGCCGAAGGCGCGTTACGAGGTGCTGCTGCGCGGCATGCGCGTCGACATCGAGCTCTTCCGCGAGGCGAACATCCCGCTTGAGACCGAGCTCGCCGAGCTCGACCAGAAGTACAACCAGACCATCGGGCGGATGACCGTCGAGTTCGACGGCGCCACGCGCACGATGCCGCAGATGGGCCGATACCTCGAGGAGAACGACCGCGCCGTGCGCGAGAAGGCGTGGCGCGCGATGAACGAGCGCCGCCTGCAGGACCGCGACGCGATCGACGAGATCTACGACACGATGCTCGCGCTGCGCCACCAGATCGCGCTGAACGCGGGATTCCCCAACTTCCGCGACTTCCAGCACCGCCGCTTCAAGCGCTTCGACTACTCGCCCGCCGACTGCATGAAGATGCACGACGCGATCGAGGCGCACCTGGTTCCCATCCAGCGCCGCCTCGACGCCGAGCGCGCGCGCGACCTCGCGCTTTCGCCGCTGCGCCCGTGGGATCTCTCGGTCGACGTGAAGGGCCGCAAGCCGCTGCGTCCGTTCGAGAACGCACAGCAGCTCGTCGACGGCTGCTCGCGCATGTTCCATGCGATGGGCGGCGGGCTCGGCGAGATGTTCGACACCATGCGCGCGGGCGACTGCCTCGACCTCGACTCGCGTCCGGGCAAGGCGCCGGGCGGCTACCAGTACCAGCGCCAGTATTCGCGCACGCCGTTCATCTTCATGAACGCTGCGGGCATGCACCGCGACCTCGTGACCATGGTGCACGAGGCGGGCCACGCGTTCCACTCGATCCTCTCGAAGGAGGATCCGCTGCTCGAGTACCGCAGCTCGCCCACGGAGTTCGCGGAGGTCGCGTCGATGTCGATGGAGCTGCTCACGCTCCCCTACCACGGCGAGTTCTACTCGTCCGACGACTGCCGCCGCGCGCTGCGCGAGCGGCTCGAGCGCTTTCCCACGATCATGACCTGGATCGCGACGATCGACGCGTTCCAGCACTGGATCTACACGAATCCCGGGCACACGCGCACGCAGCGCACCGAGGCGTGGCGCGCGCTCATGAAGCGCTTCGGCAATGCGGTCGCGTGGGACGGCTGCGAGGACGCGCGCGACGCGCAGTGGCAGCGCCAGCTGCACCTGTTCGGCATGCCGTTCTACTACATCGAGTACGGCATCGCCGAGACGGGCGCGATCCAGATGTGGCTCAATTCGCGGCGCGACCAGGCGAAGGCGCTGGCCGACTACCGCTCAGGCCTCGCGCTCGGCGGCTCGCGGCCGCTGCCAGAACTGTTCCGCGCGGCGGGCCTGCGCTTCGAGCTTTCGTCCGGCCTCATGAAGGAACTGGCGACCGAGGTCGAAGGCGAGCTGGCGGCGCACGCGTGAGCGGTCTCGGCTGCGGCAGCCGAGCAGGAAACCGTCCCCTCGATTCGACGCGGAATCGGGATACGCTTCGCTACCCATGACCGCGCAGCACCTCCAGCATGGACCGCTCGATGCCGACGGCTTTCGCCGCGCGGGGCATGCGCTCATCGACTGGATCGCCGACTACCGCGAGACGATCGCAAGGCGCGAGGTCGCGCATCTGCCGCCGCCGGGCGCGATCCGCGCCCTGCTGCCCGCGCACGCGCCCGAGCGCGGCGAGCCGATCGCGGAGATCCTCGCCGACCTCGACAAGGTCGTGATGCAGGGAATCGTCCACTGGCAGCATCCCGGCTGGTTCGCGTACTTCCCCGCGAACTCGAGCTTCGAGTCGATCCTCGGCGAGCTCGCGAGCGCGGGCCTTGGCGTGCAGGGCATGCTCTGGTCGACCAGCCCCGCGTGCACGGAGGTCGAGACCCATGTGCTCGACTGGCTCGTGCATGCGCTCGGTCTTCCGGACCGGTTCCTCTCGAGTGGCGCGGGCGGCGGCGTGCTTCAGGACACCGCGAGTTCCGCAGCGCTCGTCGCGCTCGTCGCCGCGCGTGAACGCGCGACGGGCTTCGCGAGCGACGCGCACGGGCTCGCCAAGACGGCGCGCGCGATCACCTGCTACACGAGCGACCAGGCGCATTCGTCGATCGAGAAGGCCGCGCGCCTTGCCGGCATCGGCAAGGAGTTCCTGCGGCTGATTCCGGTCGATGCGAAGGGCGCGATGCGCGCCGACCTGCTCGAGCAGGAGATCGCGCGCGACCGCGCGCTCGGGCACCTGCCCGCGTTCGTCTCGGCGACCATCGGCACGACGGGCGTGAATGGCATCGATCCCGTCGACGACATCGCCAGGATCTGCCGCGCGCACGGCGTCTGGCTGCATGTCGACGCCGCGATGAGCGGGACCGCCGCGCTGTGCGAGGAGTTCCGCTTCGTGAGCGCGGGCGCCGCGCAGGCCGACAGCTGGTGCTTCAACCCGCACAAGTGGATGCCCGTGAACTTCGACTGCGATGTGCTGTGGATCGCCGACCGCGCAGAGCTCGTGCGCGCGCTGAGCGTGCTGCCCGAATACCTGCGCAACTCGGCCACCGAGTCGGGCAAGGTCATCGACTACCGCGACTGGCAGATCCCGCTCGGGCGCCGCTTCCGCGCGCTCAAGCTGTGGTTCGTGCTGCGCTCGTTCGGCCTCGGCGGACTGCGCGCGCTGGTGCGCGAGCATGTCGAGATGGCGCAGGACCTCGCCGAGCGCGTGCGCGGGCACGCGCGGCTCGACCTCGTCGTCGAGCCGCCGCTCAACCTCGTCTGCATCGCGCACAAGGACGGCGACGACGCGACGCAGCGGCTCATCGACGCGGTCAACCGCGACGGGCGCTTCTTCGTGTCGCACTGCCGATTCCACGGCAGGCTCGTGCTGCGCGTGTCGATCGGCGCGCTCGCTACCACGCGCGAGCATGTCGCGGCCTTCACCGACACGCTGCTTCTCGAGGCGAGCCGCGCATGAGCGAGGCGAAGCCGCCGAAGCGCAAGCGGAAGATCGCCTACCACACGGCGACGGTGCGCAACACGATCCTGACCAAGCTGCCCGACGCGCTCATGGGCGGCGTCCTCAAGCGCCTGCATGTGAAGCAGCCGATCGAGATCGCCGAGCATGCCTTCGCCAGCGCGAACTGGCCCCGCGAGTTCAACGGCCTCCGCATCGCGCACATCTCCGACATCCACTTCGGGCATCTGCTCGGCGAAGCGCGGCTGCTGCAGGCGATCGACGCGGTGCGAGCCGTGAACGCAGACCTCATCGCGATCACGGGCGACCTCGTCGACCTCTCGGCGCACGAGGCTCCGCTCCTCTTCGAGCGGCTGGCGCTCCTCACGGCGCGGCTCGGCGTATTCGTCGTGCTCGGCAACCACGACCACCTCGATCATCCGCGCCAGATCGTGCGCGGGGCGCGCGAGGTCGGGCTCATCCCGCTCATGGATGAATCGGTGCGCGCCGGCGGCCGCGATGGGCTCCTCGTCGCCGGCATCGACTGGGCGAAGTCGATCCCCGCCTGCGGGCAGCGGCTCCGGAAGTGCGGCGTGGGCCGCGCCGATCTTCTGCTCGCCCACAACCCGAAGGCGTTCGTCCCCGCCGAGGAACGCGGCATCCCGCTCACGCTTTCGGGTCACACGCATGGTGGCCAGGTCGCGCGCCGCGGCAACCGCCGGCACAACCTCGTGTTCACCCAGCGGCTGAATGCGGGCCACTACCACGTGCGCGAGTCGCACCTCTATGTGACCAACGGCGTTGGCGCGTGGTTTCCGCTTCGGGTGAACTGCCCGCCCGAGATCGCGGTGATCGAGATGCACGCGCGCTGATACGCTGCGCGCATGCCCGACCTCGCGTCGCTCATCCTTCTCGGATCGCTTCAGGGCGACGCGCCCGCTGCGCCGCCCGCGGAACCCCCGTTCCGGCTCGAGCTCGCGCTCGACCTGTGGATGCCGCGCCTCGAGGGCGAGTTCAACGATGGCGGCGCCAAGGTCGATGTGCGCGATGTCGATGTGCACGACACCGAGGCGACCTTCGCGGGCGCGCTGCGCATCGTGCGCGACCGCGTCCAGATCGAGCTGCGCGGATTCTCGTTCGGCACCGAAGGCGCCGGCACCGCCGACACCGCCTTTACGCTCGGCGGAGTGACCGTCGGCGCGGGCGACCGCTTCGACTCTGCGTTCTCGTGGTGGAGCGCGGGCGCGGAGATCTCGTACGAGGTGCTCCATCCGCTCGAGGGCCAGAAGACGACCACGGATTTCGCGCTGTTCGTGCTCGGATCGCTCGATGTCCAGTCGGTGAACCGCAACCTCGCGAACCTCACCGTGCCTGCGACGGCCGACGCGAACGAGGCGTTCTTCGTCGCGGAGGTCGGCGGCGGGCTTCGCCTGCGCTTCGACACGGGACGCTCGTTCCCGCTGTGCAAGGCAATGACGGTCTCGGCGAAGGGCGCGGTGGGCGCCTCGGTTCCGCTCGACGACGGCGAGCTCGGCGGCGCGGCGCGCGTCGAGGCGACCTTCACAGGCTGGTTCGACGAGCACTCGTCGATCTACCTCGGGTACCGCCTGGTCGGCGCATCTCTCACGGGCGAGGAGATGGAGATGACGACCAGCCTGCAGGGACTGGTCGCGGGGTTCCGCTATGAGTTCTGATCCCGCTCCAGGCAACCGCGTGCGCCTCGGCGGCGGCTGCAGCGTGGCGGCCGAGGCGCTCGACTTCACCTTCGTGCGCGGCGGCGGCCCCGGCGGGCAGCATGTCAACAAGACGAGCACCAAGGCCGTGCTGCGCGTGCTGCTTGCCGACATCTGGGGCCTCGACTTCGCGGGGTTTGACCGCCTGCGCGCCGTCGCCGGCTCGCACATTGTCGGCGAAGGCGCCGAAGAGGCGCTCCTCATCACCGATCACTCGACCCGCTCGCAGGCCGACAACCGCGAGGCGTGCATGACGCGCCTCAAGACGTTGGTGTCGATGGCGGCGAAGCGCCCAAAGGTCCGCAAGAAGACGAAGCCGACCCGCGGTAGCATCGAGCGGCGCATCGAGAGCAAGAAGCGCGAGGGCGAGAAGAAGCGGCTGCGGCGCGAGTTCTAGGGGCGCCGCCCACCAAAGCGAGCAAAGGCGAGCGCTACACCACGCGGCAGTCGCCGCGGCCCTTCTCGATGACGCCGATCACCAGCGGCTCCTCACCGAGTTTCCTCAGCGCCTTCATCACCATCGACGCGCCCTCGCGGCGCACGATGATGGTGTAGCCGATGCCCATGTTGAAGACGCGGAACATCTCTTCGGTCTCGACGCCGCCATTCTTCTGCAGGAACGGGAAGACCGGGTGCGGGTCCCATGTGGCCGACGAGATGACCGCGTCGACATCGCCGCCGAGCGCGCGGCAGACATTTCCGGGCAGGCCGCCGCCTGTGATGTGCGCCATGCCCGACACGAGGTCGCGCTTCTTCCCGAGCATGTCGAGGAGCCCGATCACCTGCTTCGCGTAGATGCGCGTCGGCTCGAGCAGCACATCGATCAGGCGCTTGCCGCCGAGTTCGGCGTACTTCTTGGTGTACGAGAGCTTGGCGTCCTTGATGATGCGGCGCACGAGCGTGTAGCCGTTCGAGTGGACGCCGCTCGAGCGGAGGCCGATCACGACATCGCCGACCTTGACCTTCGGCTGCTTCCTGATGCGCTCGTGCTCGATCACGCCCACGCAGAAGCCCGCGACATCGAAGTCGCCGGGCGAGTAGATGTCGGGCATCTCGGCGCACTCGCCGCCGATGAGCGCGCAGCCGGCGATCTCGCAGCCCTTCGCCACGCCCGCGATCATCGCGGTGGTGTTGGTCGGGTCGAGCTTCGAGAGCCCGAGGTAGTCGAGGAAGAAGAGCGGCTCCGCGCCCTGGACGATGAGGTCGTTGACATTCATCGCCACGCAGTCGATGCCCACCTTGTCGTAGATCTTGAACTCGGCGGCGAGCAGGACCTTGGTGCCCACGCCGTCGGTGCAGCCGACGAGGACGGGGTCCTTGTACCTGCGGCCCGCGCCGTTGAGCTTGAACATGCCCGCGAACGCGCCGTGCAGGCCGAGGACGCGCGGCGAGTAGGTCCGGCGCACGATCGGCTTGATGCGGTCCACGACCTCGTCGCCCGCGTCGATGTCGACGCCCGCTGCGGCGTAGGTGAGGGGCTTGCGCGACTTCTTCCGGGCGGCGGTGGCGGCCATAAGGCGCGCGAGTGTAGCGGTTGCGGCAGGGCCGCACGGCGCGCGGACGGGTCGTGTATCCTCTCCCCCCCTATGGCAATCCTCGTCGACGGAAACACCAAAGTCATCTGCCAGGGCATCACCGGCAGCGCAGGCGCCTCGCATACGAAGGGCTGCTTCGACTACGGCACCAGGATGGTCGGCGGCGTGACCCCGGGCAAGGGCGGACAGAAGGATGCCAACGGGCTGCCGATCTTCGACACCGTCGCGCAGGCCGTGAAGGCGACCGGCGCCGACGCGACCATGATCTTCGTGCCGCCCGCAGGCGCGGCCGACGCGATCCTGGAGGCTGCCGCCGCAGGGATCCGCGTGATCTGCGCGATCACCGAAGGCGTGCCCGTGCTCGACATGGTGCGCGTGAAGGAGGCGCTCAAGGCGTATCCGAACTCGACCCTGATCGGCCCGAACTGCCCCGGCATCATCACCCCGGGCAAGCGCGTGTCGGGCGAGGGCCCGTCGGCGAAGTTCGAGGGTGGCTGCAAGATCGGCATCATGCCGGGCTACATCAACACGCATCGTCTTGACGCCGCGAGTCATCGGGCGGTGGGCATCGTGAGCCGCTCGGGCACGCTCACCTATGAGGCGGTGTGGCAGACCTCGCAGCGCGGGATCGGCCAGTCGACCTGCGTCGGCATCGGCGGCGACCCCGTGCGCGGGCTCGGCTTCATCGAGGCGCTCGAGCTCTTCAACAAGGATCCCGAGACCGACGGCGTGGTCATGATCGGCGAGATCGGCGGCACCGACGAGGTCGAGGCCGCGAAGTGGATCAAGGCCAACATGAAGAAGCCGGTCGCCGGCTTCATCGCCGGCCGCACCGCGCCGAAGGGCAAGCGCATGGGTCACGCCGGCGCGATCATCGGCGGCGCCGACGACACCGCGCAGGCCAAGATCGAGGCGCTCAAGGCCTGCGGTATCGCGGTGGCCGAGAGCCCCGCCGACCTCGGGTCGACGATGGCGAAGGCGCTGGGGCTCGCCTGAGTTCTGCGCGGGCGCGTATCGTGGTTTCATGCGCGCCACCCGCCCTGCCTTCCTGGTCGCACTCCTCGCATCACTCACGCTGCACGCGTCCGCATGGGCGCAGGCTCCCGCCGCAACCGCGAAGCAGTTTCGCGTCGCCGTCATCGGCGCGAGCGCGTCGGCGGGCTTCGGCTGCGTCTACCGCGAGACCCGCGACGACGGCGAGTACGCGGCGAGCTTTCGCCTGATCGACATGGTCAAGCTCGCGTGCCCGGAGCTCTCGCTCGTGACGACCGATGTCTCGAGCGGATTCTTCTTCCTGAAGCCCGTCGCGAACGGCGCGCAGGCCGCCAAGCGCGCGCGAGAGTTCAAGCCCGATTGCGTCCTCGCCCTCGATTTCCTCTTCTGGTACTGCTACGGCGACGACGCGCCCGACGGGAAGGCGCTCTCCGGCGAGGCGCAGCGGCTCGAGAAGCTCGAGGCGGGGCTCAAGGAGCTCGAGTCGATCGAGGCGCCGATCCTCGTGGGCGACCTTCCAGACATGACGCCTGCGGTCGGCAAGATGCTCTCGCCCACGCAGATGCCCGCGAAGGACACGCTTGCGAAGGCGAACGCGCGCCTGGCCGAATGGGCGAAGCCGCGCGCGAATGTGCGCGTGCTGCCGCTCGCCTCGATGCAGCGACAGCTCATGGAGCAGAACGCACTCGAGATCGACGGCAAGAAGCTCACGCCGACCAAGGACCTGCCGCTTCTCCAGCGCGACGCGCTGCACCCCGCGCCGCTCGGGATGGCGGGCCTCGCCTGCGCGGTCGCGAGCGAGCTGAAGGAAGCGGTGCACGCGCCCGACGACGGCTGCGAGCCAGAGCCTGGGCAGACGATCGAGCGCGCGCGCGGCGAGCTCAAGGCGTCGCGGCGCGCGCCGCAAAAGCGGCCGGACGCCGCTGCTTCGGCGCCGCCATCAACGAAGTAGCTCGAGCCGGTCCTTCGCGCCCTGGCCCTGCGCCTCGCGCACGGCGGCATCGACGATCGCGTCCCAGCCTTGCCGGCCGAGCGTGCGCATCGCCGCGGGCTTCACGAGCTCGAGGTCGAGCTTCGGGTCGCTCCCGCGCGGATTACGGCCGAGCAGCGCGACGACGCGCTTGTCCTCGATGGTCGCGAGGCGCGGCAGGAAGAGCTGCCAGAGCATCTCGCGCGCGAGGCGTGTCTTCTCGTCGCACTTCGTGAACGCAACCGGGTAGCGCTCGATGTCGCGCGCGCGGAAGAGCGCACCGAGCGCGTGCGGCGCGGCGGCGGACGCCTGCTCCGTCGTCGCGGCGACTTCCCACGCCTTGCGCACGGCCTCGTCGTCGCCGCAGCGCTCGAGGTCGCGGATGGCGGCGGCGAGCGCTGCGCCGTCCTTCGCATCGCGAAACTTCGCAAGATTCGCGGCGGCGAGCGCTCGCAGCGGCTGCGCGGAGTCCTGCGGAGCTTCGACGCGCTTCACGCCGATCTTCGACGGCGTCGCGAGCAGCATGAGCGGATCGCCGTACGCTGCGAGCCGCCATGGACGCGCGAAGTAGCCCTCCATCGAGCGCGCCGACACCAGGAACGGCACCAGCGCGCCGCAGCGCGCGGCGATGAGCTGCGGTGGTATGAACGCGGGAAGAAGCGGCTCATACACCGAGCCGAAGTAGCAATATGCACCGTGCTCGATGAATCGGCCACCGACTGAATCGCCGGCGTTCGGGTTCTCGAGCGAGAACGAATGCAGGAAGTGCACGACGGGCGGGCGGTCGAACACAGGTACATCCCCCACATTCGCGGTCCCGCCGCCGCTCGTTCCAAACTGCGTGCTGACACCGTGGCTGTTCACGATCAGGGCATCGCAGCCGAATCCGCCCATGAGCAGCAAGCGCCACGCGTCCAGGCTCGCGCGCTCCCGCGACCAGGTCTGGGTGAGGAACCCCTGCTTGCCGAGGTCCTCGGACGCCTGCGCGATGTCGTACTTCTGCCACGGATCGCCGCCGTCGTAGGTGTGGACGAGCCACGCCGTCTCGCGCGGCGCGAACAGCGAGCACATCGCGACATACGCCGCACGCGCCTCGCTGCCGAAGATGCCCGCGCCCATCGCCCACCACTGGCCGTCGCCGTGGCGGCCGAGCGCGTCGAGCGTCGAGATCGGCTGACCCGGCTTGGTGGGGAACGGTCCCGCGTTGATCTCGATGCGGATCGCAGCGGGAAGGTCAGGCGTGGCCTTCCACGGAATGTCGCGGCAGACCACGAAGGCGTCGATCGCATCGCCGAGGCCCTTCCACGGGAGGCCCGTGCGGTCGGCAGCGATCTCAAGCTCGTTCGCAAGGCGGCGGAACGCCGCGTCACCGAGCGTGGCGCTGGGCGGACCGTAGGACTCGCTCGAGAAATGCAGCGCCGCGCAGCGCCCGGCCGCGAGCGCCGCGGCCGCGGTCCACGCAGGGTCCATCGCGTCGGCCAGCACCACCATCGACGGCGGGACCTGCCGCTTCATGCACGCGCCGATCACATCGGTCGACCCGTCGGCGATCGCGTCCGCAGCGCTCGCCGAGATGAGGCGCTCGCGATCGGCGCGGTCGGCGGGCATCGCGCCCACGCTCTCGCGACGCACGACGCGCTTCGGCGCGAAGCCGCGCACGAAGAGCGACGCGTAGACATCGTCCTCGATCAGGACAGGCCAGCGTGCCGACTCCGACCACTTCGACAGCTCATCGAGGTAGGTGCGGGCGTCGGGAACGAGCACCACCTGGTCGACAACCGGCCAGCTGCGCTCGAGGGCCGCAGTGCGGTAACCGAGCTGCACGGGCCACGGGATCTGCGGCTGCTGCGGCGGCGGATCTTGCGCGAACGCACGCGCGCACGCAGCGATCGCGAGAACGCCCGCGATGATTCGGACCGCCATGCTCAGTCCTCATCCTCGAAGGGATCCATCGACTCCTCGTCGGGTTCGTCCTTCTCGGCGAGCCCGGGTACGCGCGCCGCGAGCTCGGGGCCGAGCAGGCGGCGGAGTTCGCTCAGCGCCTTCGCCGTGCGCTCGCTGCGCTGGAAGCGCAGGTTGTCGACGGCCTCCATCTGGCGCGTGTACTCCGTCCAGTTGTCGTCGCCGACCTCAGATGCCTTCTGCTGGAGCGCCACGATCTGCCCGCAGAGCTTGTCGAAGACCGCGATGTACTCCGCGCGCAGGGCCTCGACCTGCGCGCGCAGCCCCTCGTCGAGATCTCGGATCGCGAGGGCCTTGGTGAGCACGGCCTCCGCGCTTTCCTGCGCGGAGTAGATGCCCGGGAAGGTGGCGCGCGTGCGCGCGCGCAGCAGCGCGTCGAGCCGGTCGGGATCCTGGATCGCCTTGCGGCAGGCGGCGTCGTAGACCGTGCCGAGCTGCTCGCGGATCGAGCGCTGCAGCGCGTCCTGCTCCTTCGCGACGGCCTCGTACTGCTTGGTGTACTCCTTCACCGACGCGGCATCGCGGTTGCTCGCGCTCTTCAGCTGCAGCTGGCCCATTCGTTCGTCAAGCACGGCCATCGTCTCGAGCGCAGGGCGGATGGCCGCGACCAGCGCAGCCCACTCGGCCTTCGATGCCGCGAGGATGCCCGCGACCTCGTCTGGCGTCGCCTCGGCGATCTCAAAGATCCGCGCGGGCGATGGCGTATGTGGCTCGAGCTCGTCCCCGTCTGCGATCACTCCAGCGCTGAGCCTCCGCACGGGCCACAGCCGCAGCAGCGTGAGGGCCGGGGCGTCGGCTGGCACGCCGAGCGCGCCGCCGAGGTCGGCCGGGAGCGCCGCATCGGCGGCGCACACCGCCGCGACCAGCCCGCGCGCGGCCTCGCCCATCTTCGCGAACTCCTGCGGCTTGTACGCGATCCCCCCTGACTCGAGGTACTCGTACGAGGCGTCCTGCGCCTCGCGGTACTTCTCGTCGAGCGGGTCGACGGTCGCGCTCCACTTTCCGGAGTGCCACGCCTCGTAGGTCGCCTCGCCGAGCTCGACTCGGAACTCAGCGCCCGCGAGCTTGAAGGCATGCAGCACATCCTCCATCTCGATCGGGAAGATGTAGCCGAACTGGATCCCACCGATCATCGCGCCCTCGGCCTCGCCGGGCTCGCCATCCTCCGACTCATCGGTGCGCACCACGAACTCGACCGGCGAATCATCGCCCTCCTCGGGCTCGAACTTCTCGAAGTAGGTCGCGAAGCGGTCGCCCAGGATCGCGAGCAGCAGATCCTGGAACTGCTTGTCGGCCGCCTCCAGGCGATCGCGCACCTCGTCGCGCGCCGCCTCGAGCGCTGCGACGGCCTCGGCCGCCGCGGCGTCCTGCGCGTCGCCCGTCGAGGCGAAGCGGCGGCTGGCGGGACCTGCGTTGCTGTCGTCGACGGTGGTGACGAACGACTCGAGCGCCGACGCGCGCTCGGAACGCCAGCGCGCAAGGCCCTCGTCGATCCGGACGCGCGCCTCCTCGCCGACCAGCGCGTCGCGGCGCATGCGGCGGGCAACCGTGGCGAGTTCGGTGTTGTCGCCCATCGACATCCCGAACGAGTACGCCTCGCCGCCAAGCGCGCGGGTCGCCACGAGCTCGCGGAATTCGTCGGCGAGCACGCGGCCGAGGATCGGCGCGAGCTGCGTGCAGGCCACGCGGTTGTCGCTGTGGTTCGAGCGAAGGATCTTCCGCACCGGGCGGCCGATCTCCTCCATCGCGGCGGCGACCGCACGCATGCGCGCGCCTGCCTGCTGCGCATGCTCGGAGCGGATGCGCGCCTGCTCCTCTGGAGTGGCGTTCGCAGGAATGACCGGCGCGCTGGCGGTCAGCGCACCCGCGCTCACATCGTAGAGACGCGACATCCCATCGCGGGCGGCGCCGTTCAGCGCGCGGGCCTGCGCGAGCAGCCGCGGCTCCTGCGAGGCGAGGAACGAATTGAACTGCCCGCGTGCATCGGACGGGACCTGCCGAGCGAAGCGGTCACGCGTAAGCATGTCGGCGATGTCGACGAAGCCGGCGCCATTCCCGAAGCTCATGGGGACCCACTTGGACACGCCCGCGAGCATGCGCTGACGCTCGCGCGCGGCTTTGATGCGCGCGATCCCTGCCCGGCGCTGCTCCGCGACCGCCTCCATCGCGGCTGAGAAGAGCGCGCTATCGGCGTCGGCGATGCGGGCATTGACGCGGTCGAGGTCGCGGAGCAGCCGCTCGTAGCGGTCCTTCGAGGGGAAGCCGGAGCCGGTGTCGGATGACAGCGCCGCGATCTCTGGCTCGATCTCCTTGCGGAACTTCTCCAGGTACTGCTCGTGCAGGCGGTCGAGCGCGGTCATCTCCGCAGTCGTCGGCTCGGCGAACAGCTTGAGCATGCGCTCGAAGCGTGCGGTCGTGATGGGGCCTCCAACGATGTCCCGCCCGCCCTGCGCGTGCGCGGCAGCGACGATGGGCAGCCACGCGACGGCAAAGCATGCGACGATCGCGACCAGGCGGGATAGACGGGCGAGGCGATTCGGACAGCGCATGGCGGGACCTCCCGGCCGATCCCGCTCCCTGTCAACAGGGGTCGCTTCGATCGGCGAATCAAGCGTGGGGAAGGGTAGCACGCGCGCGAATTCCGCCCCGTCCGCTAGACTCGAATCTTCATCGACCAGATTCCCCCGAGGTACAGCCATGACCGCGACCGCCGCCCGCCCGCTTTCCCAGCAACTCGTGATTCCCGCCGCCGAACTCGGACTCCGCTATGCCGAGCAACTGGTGGCCACGATCCCAGCGGACATCTTTGCCAAGATGCCGCTGAAGGATCTGAACAGCGCCGCCTTCAACATCGGGCACCTCTCGATCTACGGCGATCGCGTCTGCACGGCGCTCGGGCGCGCGGACCTGGTGAAGCCGATGCCGTACTCGGCGGACCTCTTCAAGAACGGCGCCCCCTGCCTCGACCAGCCCGGTCTCTACCCGTCGAAGGATGTGCTCGTCTCGACCTTCTTCGAGCGCCAGCGCCGCGCGATCGAGGCCTACGCGGGGGCGAGCGATGCAGTGCTGGCCGCCGAGAACCCCGCCGAAGGCCGGTTCAGGGAGATCTTCCCGACCGTGGGCTCGGCGGTGTCGTTCCTGCTGAATGGGCATGTCCAGTCGCACCTTGGCCAGATCTCGGCCTGGCGACGGGTGATGGGCCTTGGCTCCGCGCAGTGACACGCCTGCAGCAGGTCCGTCCCCGCCGAGGACCGTGCGTCTACAGACTGCTCCGACAGTCTGCTCCGACAGTCTGCTCCAACAGTCTGCTCCAACAGTCTGCTCGGATGGACTGCTCCTAAAGACCGTGCTCCTCGAGGAGCTTGCGGAGTCCTTCGACGCCGCCAGCAGCCTTGATGAGGTCGGCCAACTCGCGGCGCTCGCGCTTGGAGCGTGACTTGCGGCGGCGCGGGTCGGGCGCCTGCTTGAGGATGCTTGCATCCAGATCGGTGAAGTCGACCTTGCCCTCGGTGCCCGCACGGCGAAGGACGGGGTCGAACTGATCGACCGTCCACGCCACGAGCGTGAGCATGCGCGAAAGCTGCCCACTGGTGACGGTGCCGTCCTCGAGCGGCATGTCGCACACCACGCGGACCTCGCCGTCAGACTCATCGAGCACATAGCTCGCGACCCGAACGCGCCAGTTCGCAGCGACCATCGCCTCGCACATCGCGCCGCGATGGGCGAACTCGCTCACTGCATACACCTCCGGCACGCAGATGCGGAGCATCTTGCCCTCCTCCTGCAACATGACATGCAGGAGCAGGCTGCGCTCGCCGTCGTGCGGATCGATGTAATGCTGCGTCGGGACGGCAACCACGACCTCGGAGTGCTCGCGCGAAGCGCGGAAATCACAGCCAATCTCAGCGATGCGTCCGACCAGGTCTGCAAAGCTCAACGACATCCAAACCTGCCTTTGCGGGGGAGATCCCACGGCTCGAGAACCACTGCTTCAAGTGTAGCTTTCCCATGCAGGGCTCCAAGCGGAGCGGTTCGGTTTCCCGCGGGATCGCGCGCGGATTCTCAGACTCCGACCCACCGCGCGATCGCAGACCGCGCCTTCTCGGCATCCCGCGTCCCATCGACGATCGCAAGCACGCCTGCTGCACTTGCGACGATGCTGATGGCCGTGGGCGCGTCCTCGCAGCCGGCGCGCCCGGTCAACGCGACCCGCACGACGCGCGTCGAGCCGTGGACACCGCTCGCGACCTCGCCGGCGACACGGAACCGCTCCTCGATGCGTGCGAGGTCGACGCAACTGCCGTCCATTCGGATCTCGACCGCATTGCGCCCGCACAGGATCCTACACCCGTCGCGCCGGTCCGCAGCAGGACCCGCACTGAGCGGAAACTCGCGGTGCATGCAGCACGCACACGCGGCATCGCGCGCCCCGCAAAGGCTCGGCGACGAGAAGCGCAGGGCCTGCAGGTCGATGCGGACCAGTTCAGCAGGCACGGCGTCCGGCCCCTCGGCGAACAGCCGCATCGCGAGACCTGCCTGCAGCGCGCCGATGACCGCTGCGACGGGACCGAAGATTCCCGCCGTGTCGCAGGTCTCGGTCTCGCCCGCAGCAGGCGCATCGGGAAGCAGGCAGCGCAGGCACGGCGTCGCGCGCTCGTCGGACCAGCGCAGCGCGCCGCCGAACCCGTCGGGTCCCACGACCCTCGGCAACAGTGCCGCCGCCATGCCCGTCCAGCCCACGGCGCCGCCATAGACGAGCGGGATCCCGCGCGAGACCGCGCACTCATTCAGGAGCAACCGTGATTCGAAGTTGTCGAGGCAGTCCACGATGCAGTCGCAGTCGGATGCGTATCTCGACGCATTCTCCGCCCGCAGATCGTCCACGAACGCCCTCACCAAGACAGACGAGTTGATCGACGAGAGGCGCGACTTCGCGGCTTCCGCCTTCGGCACCGCCCGGCGGGCGTCCTGCTCGGTAAAGAGCGTCTGGCGCTGGAGGTTCGACCAGTCCACAAGGTCGCGGTCGACGATGGTGACCTGGCCGACTCCGCCACGGACCAATTGCTCGCACGCCGCGGTGCCGAGCGCACCGCACCCGACGACGAGGACGCGGGCGCGCGCGAGCCGTTCCTGCCCGTCGCGACCCATGCGCGCGAGCTGCATTTGCCGCACATAGCGCGTGAAGTCCTGCTGGTCCCGCGAGGTCATGGCGCGAAGGGTAGGCGAACTCAGCACGAGCTGGCGGGCTGATCCCGAACGGTGCGTTTCGCTTGCGGGGTGTGGGAGCGCGCTGCCTTGCGGGCAGCCCCTCCCACCCGCGCCTCGTTCGCTTGAGTCCACACGCGCTCCGCCAACGGTCGATCGTCGGCTGCGCGAGCTCGACGCGGGCACGACCGAGCATGAGCCGGCCCTCTGCGGTCACGAAGATCGACTCGACCGACTCGACCATCGTCGCGCGAAGCCCGAGCAACGAGACCGTGAGCGCCTCGCACGGCGCACACTCGAGCATCGCAAGCTGCACCCTCCCGTGCACCCGATCGGCCACCCCCACGCCCCGCCCAGTCCGGACCTCCGCGAACGGCCAGCCCGAGTGCGCGCAGCGCTCGACGCGCGCGACCTCGATCAGCGCGCGGCCCTCGGCACCGTCGGCGAGGCCCGCCATCGCATCGAGCATCCCGTCGAATCGGACGCGCCATTCCTCCGCGCGAGCGACGACACGGGGAAGCTCCTCGGCAAGCGCTCGCGCATCGGCTGCCGCCGCGCCGCCCAACCGCCCTATCCGCGCGAGCCGCTCGAGACCGCGCACGAGCGCCGGATCAGCCGCAGGATTCGTCGGAGGCGGTGGCACCGCATGGAGGAACCCTGCGATCGCCCCGGCCGGAAGCGCGTCGCGCGCCGTCGTGGACACCGCAATGGCCTCACGAAGCGCTGCGACGAGCGCCTCGCGCACGAGCAGTGCGCACGCCCGCTCGAGATCGACATCGCTCGCATCGACCGCCGCAGCGATCCGAGGACCTGCGGGAGTCGCGCGCCCCGTGCGCAGCGCCGCCCACGCAGCCGCGCCACGGGGCGGGACTGCGGTCATGAGGGCCGCCAGCAGCACCTCCCGTTCGGCGACCACCCCGCACGCGAGGACCGGCGAAATCAGCCCGCCCTCATGCCATGCCGCGACCCGCAGCGCCGCAGCAGCCTCGGCCGCGAGCGACCCCACGATCGCCTCGGCCTCGGCCTTCGCATCCGCATGCGGGTCCGCCCGTGCGGCACCGGCGCACGCAAGAAGGACCATCGGCAGCGCGCATGCCATGGCCAGCAGCCACCTCGTCGCCAAGCCCAATCCAAGTCCAACGACAACACGACTCGCCTGCATCTCTTCCCCCTTTCATGAGGGGCGCAAGACTACCCATGCCGATCGCCGCTCCCGGAACATTCACTTCGGATTTGTGGAAATCACTCCGCGCGATCAGATCGCGTGCGAACGCGACCCAATCAACTCGCGCACCTGGACGAGCAGCTCCGAGGGAACGAACGGCTTGGTCATGAATCGCTGATGGCTCCGCAGCGCGCCCGACCGGATGAACTCGTCCTCGGTGTGCCCTGACATGAACACGGTCGGGACGGGACCGCACGCGCCCTCGATCTTCTGCGCGAGTTCGGGTCCCGTCATGCTCGGCATCACGACATCGGTCACGACGACATCGAAGGCCATGCCCGACTGCACGATCGCGAGGGCCTCGACGGGATCGCTGGCGGCCGTGATCTGGTAGCCCGCGCGCGACAACAGCTGCTCGAGCAGCTTGCGCACGAGCGGCTCGTCCTCGACGAGCAGCAGGCGCTCGCCTCGACCACCTTGCGCCGACGGCGCCGCGACCTGCGCGGCGGGAGCCTCCCGTGACTCGTTGCGCGGCAGCAGCACGCGGAAGGTCGAGCCCTTCCCGAGCTCGGTGTCCAGCTCGATCACGCCGCCGCACTGCTCGACCAGTCCGTAGACCTGGGCCAGCCCGAGTCCGCTGCCCTTTCCGGGCTCCTTCGTCGTGAAGAACGGTTCGAACGCCCGCGCCTTCGTGGCGTCATCCATGCCCGTCCCGCTGTCGCGGACCGAGAGCTCGATGAATCCCGCCTCGCGCAGCGTCTGCGTGGGGATGTCCTTGCGGACGCGCAGCCGGATCTCGAGGTCGCCGCCGTGCGGCATCGCGTCGCGCGCGTTCACCGCGAGATTCATGACGATCTGGTTGATGGCCGATGCGTCGGCCCAGGCGAATCCGAGGTCGCCCTCGGTGGCCACGCTCAGGCGGATGCGCTCGCCCAGCATCGGGCGAAGGAGCTTCTCGAACTCGCGCATCTCGTGCGCCAGGTCGAGCGACTGCGGTCGCAGCACCTGCTGGCGGCCGAACGCAAGGAGCTGCCGCGTGAGGTTCGCCGCGCGGTCGGCGGCCTTGCGGATCTCCTCGATCCATGCCCGCACCGGGTCCGTCGGCGTCACGCGCGACAGCGAGAGCGCGACATAGCCCTGCACGGCCATGAGGATGTTGTTGAAGTCGTGGGCGATTCCGCCGGCAAGCCGGCCGATCGCCTCCATCTTCTGGCTCTGCCGAAGCTGCGCCTCGAGTTCCGCGCGCAGCTTCATCTCGCGCTCCATCTCGCGCGTGCGCGCCTCGAGCGCGGCGCTCGTCTTGCGCAGGCGCGCGTTGAGGTCGCGCGTCTCGGCAAGCGTGGTGCCCTGGGTCTGCAGCAGCACGAGGTAGTCGCCGCGCGGATCGTGCGGCGGGAAGTCGTGCAGCTCGAGCCCGAGCGCCGCGATCTCGGAAATCTGCGTGATCCACGGCCCGCCCACGAACAGCAGCGCGCCGCTGCTGCCGCGCGCGACGAACTGGCCGCGCAGCTTGAACGCGGGGCGCGACTTCAGCGTGAGGATGAACACATCGTCGGCGCGCGCCGCGATGTCGGCGGCCGTCGAGAGCCCTGTCGGGCGGTCGATCTCGAAGACATCGTGGAACCCCGCGCCTGCACGCACGCTCGCGTCGTAGGACGCCCAGCGCCCGCCCGCGAGTTCGATGCGCATGCCGTCTGAAATCGCCACGCAGAACGGAAACAACGCGCGCACGAGGTGCGCGTCGTGCGACCCGGAGGAATCCGACGCGTGCGTCACCCGGCCGTCCCCGCCGTGGCGCGTGGCTTCCAGGTGACATAGAAGAGGTCATGCGGCTGCGCGCCCTCGACCCGCTCGGTGCGCGTGGTGACATCGACCTCGAACCGATCGGCAAGGCCGCGCAAGAGCCCGACGACCAGCGGCGCGAGGCCCGGACGCTTCGAGTAGTAGTGCAGCTTCAGGCTCGACGGCGTCTCGTCGCTCACGCGGAAGCTCGGCGGCGCGAGCTGCGGGAACGAGAGCTTGATGCGCGTGTGCATCTGGTCGAGGTTCTTGAGGAACTCGGGAAGCGTCCTGCCGGCGCTCTTCATGAGCTCTCCGTAGCCCGCCTCGCCCGTGTACTTGACCCAGTAGAGGCCGAACTCCTCGAGGATCGCCTCGGCCGGTGCGCCGAGCTCGGCGCTCGCGGCGCCCACGAGGTCGTAGGTCGTCTTGTCGTCGTACTGCTCCATCGAGATGAACGGCTCGTCGGGAAGCCCCGCGCGCGTGCGGATCTTGTCCCAGGCCGCATCGCCGAACTTGCTGCGGACGAGCCCCTCGACGGCCTTGTTGATGAGTCCGTACATGCCAGTAGCGTAACGCAAACATGCTTCCCGTAGTTCAAGCACCGGCGGTCGGCGAGCGCGGCTCAGTTCCGCCTGCGGGCGAATTCCGCGCGGATGGGTTCGGTCGCCAGGCGCTCGAATGCGAATCGCGCAAACCTGCGCTCCGCCGAGAGCGCGCCCGACGCGGCCAGCGCGGAGATCATGCGGCGTCCGTACTCGGCGTCGAGCCCGCTTTCACTGGCGATCGCCCTCGCGTCGACGGGGGCCTGATAGACGGCCAGCGCCTCGTCCCGAGCGCGCACCGCGCGCGCGGCGGATCCCGCGAGAAGCTCGGCGAGCAGCGCCGATCCTCCATGTCCCTCGACCAACGCATGGCGTTGCGCGATCTCGTCGACCACATCCGACGGTTCGGTGATGCGCTGCCGCAGGATCGCCCGAGCGACGGCCGACGCCGGGCCCCCGCCGCCGCCCTCGCTGGTGCCATCCGCGGCGAACGCCTCCCGCTCCGCGGCGCGCCACGCATCGAGGCTCGAGACGGCTGCGATGATGATCGGGTCGAGCTGCGCCGGTCCGATCTCGGTCCCTCCGGGCCCGATCACCACGCGCACATAGTCACGCGCCTCCGGAAATGCCTCGAACAGCGCGGCGCTTCCCGGGTCAGGATCGTTGCCGTCGAAGCGGAGCGCCGCAAGCGCGGCGTCCACGGCGGCGTCTGCGGCGAACAGGCGCAGCGCATCGCGGCGCGCCGCGTCGGCGCACGCGCGGAGCCGCGGACCATGCGCGACCAACCGCCCGCGGAGCCACGCCCGCGCCGCGGCGGCGTCGAGCGACAGCGCCAGCGCGTCGAGGTCGAGCGGCGTACCGCCGAGATTCTCGGAGAACACGCGCCCGTAGGTCGACACCCGCGCGCTTGACCGCAGATCGCGCGCGGCGCTCGAGGCGAGCATCGCCTCGGCGACCGCGGCCGCATCGGCACCGAGTGCCGCACGCACCTCGTCGATGAACGCGCGCTCGACCTCCATGCGCTTGGGTACCGCGCTACGGAGCTGCACGCCGAACGCACGCGCCTCCTCGAGCCTGGCGTCCTTCGCCTCCGGCGTGCGGAGGCCACCGACGAACTTCGTGACCGCGCGCTCGAGCGGACGGACCTCGGCGGCGATGCGTGCGTTCAGGCGCTCGAGCAGATCGCGCACGAGCTCGCGCTCCCCTTCGTTCGCCTCATGCCCGAGAAGCAGCGCCGCGAGCCGCTCCGCGCCTGCGTCGGTGGCAGCAGCGGCACCTGCGCCGGCTACCGGCGAATGCTCCGCCTCCGCGCGAGAACGCACATACCGCAGCGCAGCCTCGGCATGCGCCTTCGAGATCCCGAGCTTCTCGAGTTCGGCCTCGCGCGGGATCGAGTCGACGAGTCCGTTGTCGAGCAGCCAGCCGTCGAAGTCCGCGATTCCGATCGCCTCGCGCACGCGTGCGAGGATCGCGTCGGACTGCCGCACGCTGTCGCGGGAGGCGGCGTAGTCGGCGCCCTCGAGCGAACCGCTGGCCGCGGCCATCCGCCAGGCGAGTTCTCCCTCGAAGCGCATCAGCTCCGCAAGGGCGTCCACGACCTTGGCCCGTGCCGCATCGGGAATGCCGCGCGTGAGCAGCACATTCATCGCGAGATCAACGCACTCGCTGCTCGAGTTTCCGTTCGCGTCGGGCGCCTGGACGCGCACCGAGACCATGTCCATGGTCGCCATCGCCAGCCGCCCACTGCGCACCGCGCGCTGCTCGGGCGGAATCAGCGCCCGCAGTTCCTGCGCCATCGCCACCGCGAGCGCTCGGTAGGCCGCGACTGCACCGCGGACGCCGTCGACATTGAAGTTCGCCAGGTTGATCGCGCTTCGGACCGCCTCGGGTTGCTCGCCGCCCAGCAGTTCCGCGCTCGGCTGCCCGACGATTCCGACGCGCTCGGCCTCGCGCGCCATCGCCAGCCGCGCGTCCTCGCACTCGGCCACCACCTTCCTGAGCGCCACGATCCGAGCATCCAGCGTCCGCTCGATCACCCTTCGCGCCTCGGCGTGCGCCGCGTCCGGAAGGCACGCGAGCACCGCAGCCACATCGTCGCGGGGCATGAGGGAATCGGCGCTCCCGCCGGACGCATTCCTCGCACGCTCGACCCAACTCGACAGCGCGAGTTGGCGTGCAGCCAGCGTCGAGGTTGGATCCACGGCAGCACAGAGCCCCACGAGCAGCTCGTCCGACCGACGCCGCCACTCGCGCTCGGCCGCGGTCAGGCGGCCCCGCTGCTCTCGGCCCAGGATGTGCACGGTATCGGCGCCAGCCGCCGTGAACTGCGCGCACGCCTCGCGCGTGACGGGAGGGAGCGCCTCAAGATAGGCCGCATAGGCGCGCAGCAGCGCCGCGGTCTCGACCGACGCGCCGGCGTCGGCCAGCGCGCGCTCGACGCGCTCAGCCGAGACCGGGTGCTCGATCCACTGCGCGCGCGCGGGTGCCACCGCAGCAAGGGCGAGCATGACGACGGAGATGAAACGAGAACGCCACGGCATGCGCATCAAGTAGAACGCAGCCATGACGAGGCCGTGACGGATTCTCGGCGATTCCCATCGATTCGATGAACGAAGCGCGGCAAACGAAACGGCGCCGCGAACTTGGTTCGCGGCGCCGTTGTTCATTCGTATCGCCAGAGCGAGCGAGGGCGCGCACGCGGCTGCCTCGCAGCCGCCAGCGCGCCAAGTGGCGAGCGCTCCATCATGACTTCGCCTGAGTGATCCCAGGCGCCGCCTGGGATCACCAGGCGAAGTGCGCGAAGGCCTTGTTCGCATCCGCCATGCGGTGCGTGTTTTCCTTCGTGGTCACGGCCTTGCCTTCGTTCTTCGCGGCGTCCCAGAGCTCCTTCGCGAGGCGGAGGTGCATCGGGCGACCCTTCTCCTCGCGCGCGGCCTCGATGACCCAGCGGAACGACAGCGACTGCTGGCGGCGCTTGTTGAGCTGCATCGGGACCTGGTAGTTCGCACCACCGACGCGCTTCGAGCGGACTTCGACCGCCGGACGCACATTCTCAAGCGCGAGGTGGAAGAGCTCGATCGACGAGCGGGGAAGAGTCTCGCTCTTCTCCTTGTCCAGGCGGGCCTGGATCGCGTCGAGCGCGCCATACACGCAGCGCTGCGCGGTGGCCTTCTCGCCGCCGATCATGACGCAGTTGATGAACTTCGACAGGATCTTGTCCTGGAAGCGCGGGTCGGGCTTCAGCCACACATCGTCGGGACGCTTGAAATGACGGGCCATTTGAACACTCCTGTGGCTGTCGGTCGTTGGCGGTTGCCTCGACCCTCTTCACCGCGGACGGGAGATGGGCATTCCCGAAGTTTCGAATCCGCGATTACTCAGTGCCCGGGTCCTCCATCGAGGGCCACGCCCGGGCGATTGTGATTCGTCCTGTTACTTCTTCTTGGCGGCCGCAGCGGCCTTCTTCTTGACGCCATACTGCGAGCGGCCCTTCTTGCGGCCATCGACGCCGAGGCAGTCGAGCGCGCCGCGCACCACGTGGTAGCGCACGCCGGGCAGGTCGCGCACGCGGCCGCCGCGCACGAGCACGATCGAGTGCTCCTGCAGGTTGTGGCCTTCGCCGCCGATGTACGCCGTGACTTCCTTGCCGTTCGTCAGACGAACGCGGCAGACCTTGCGAAGCGCCGAGTTCGGCTTCTTCGGGGTGACGGTGCGGACCTGGAGGCACACGCCGCGCTTCTGCGGGCATGCCATGAGGTCCTTGACCTTCGACTTGGAGGCCTGGACAACGCGTGGCTTACGGACGAGCTGATTGATGGTGGGCATCGGTGACTCTGTGAGAAGTTGGATCGACAAGCGTAACGGAGCGCGACAGCACACGCAAGGCGCTTCCCTCGCTCGTTCCACTGCAATGCGTGGAAGTCCCGAGAAACCCGATCATCCGCGGAATTGGTCGATAACCGCGACTGCAAGGCGGTCGCAGCGCTCGTTCTCGGGGTGCCCCACATGGCCGCGCACCCACTCGGGCTTGATCTCGTGCATCGCCCGCAGGCGATCGAGCTCCTGCCAGAGCTCGACATTCATCACCGGGCCTTCCTTGCGCCGCCAGCCGCGCCTCTTCCACCCGTCGATCCACTCCGAAAGCCCCTTGACCAGATACTGCGAATCGCTCACGAGGCGCACGCGGCACGGCTTCTTCAACTGCCGCAGTCCCTCGATCGCGCCAAGCAACTCCATGCGGTTGTTCGTCGTGGCGCGCTCGCCGCCCGAACCTTCGCGCTCGGTTCCGTCCGCGGAGCGCAGGATGTATCCCCAGCCACCTGGCCCGGGATTTCCAGAGCACGCGCCGTCGGAGAAGAGCTCGACCTGTGGTTTCGGATCCATGGACGATGCAGCGTACCGCACGCGAATGCCGCGGAAGCGCTGCAATTGCGGTTATCTACCCCCTGAGCGCACACGCGCGCTCCTTGACAGCAACGCGGGTTTCCCTAGACTTCCCAATCTCTTCACACCGCGCGGGCAAGTGCTCCGCGCCTATCGAAAGCTTCGCACATGGTTCCTCCGTTCCGCTGCTCCCCCGGTCGTACCCGCCGTCGTCGCGCCCATCAGGCGATCAAGTCGGCGCACACCACGCTCTGCCCGAACTGCGGCGCGGCGAAGCGCTCGCACACCGCATGCTCGTCGTGCGGGTATGTGCGCCCCGGCCTGCAGATCAAGACCGGCAAGGGTCCCGCGGCCTGATTGACTCGACGGATCGCGCCCGCGCTTGACGCGGGCGTTTTCGTCTTCGCGTCGCGCGCGTCGATCGGCGCACGCGCAGGTCGGATGTCGTAAACTGCGCGCTCCCGTCCGGGTCCCCTTTCACGCGAGGACAGCTGGCAATGCGAATAGGCGTCGACATCATGGGAGGCGACAACGCTCCCGACGAGATCCTCAAGGGCTCGTTCGCGGCGCTGGCGAAGCTCCCGCCCGAGGACACGCTGGTCCTGTTCGGCGATGGCGGCCTGATCGAAGAAGCCATCAAGGACCGCGGGCTCTCCAAGAACGGGTCCGGCGCAAAGATCGATGTCGTCCACTGCTCGGAAGTCATCGCGATGGACGACCCACCGGTCGAGGCCGTGCGCTCGAAGCGCGACAGTTCGATTTCCCGCGCCGCCGAGTATGCGAGCCCGAAGCATCCGAACCGTTGCGATGCCTGGATTTCCGCGGGAAATACAGGCGCCTGCGTCACGGCGAGCCAGATGTACATGCGCCGCCTGCCCAATGTCGTGCGGCCGGGCATCGCCGTCACCGTTCCCACCTTTGCAGGCCCGATCGTCCTGATCGATGTCGGCGCAAACATCGAGCCCAAGCCAGTGCACCTTGCGCAGTACGGCGTCATGGGCGACGCGTACGCCCGCGGGGTGCTTGGCATCAAGAACCCCCGCGTCGCCCTGATGAATGTCGGCGGCGAAGAGCAGAAGGGCACCAGCGACATGAAGGTCGCCCGCGACCTCCTGCGCGGCGCCGAAAACCTGAACTTCATCGGCTATGTCGAGGGGCGCGGCGTGTTCGACGGCGAGGCGGATGTCGTCATCACCGACGGAGTCGTGGGCAATGTGATGATCAAGCTTGCGGAAGGCCTCTCCAAGGGCTTGTTCCAGGCGATCGCCGCGCAGGTGCTCGAGACCGATCCCGAGCTCGCGGTGCGGCTCGAGCCGGTCGTGAAGGCGATCTGGGCGAAGCACGACTATCACGAGTACGGCGGCGCGCCGCTGCTCGGCGTGAACGGGACCTGCCTCATCTCGCATGGGTCGAGCGTCTCCCGCACGATGACGAACGCCGTGCTGCGCGCGCGGCAGTTCGTGCTCAGCGGCCTCAACGACATCATCAACACGCGCCTCGAGACGATCCAAGAGCCGACCGCATGACGACCGCGCTCCCCAGCGGCGTCTGCGGTGTCCGCATCCTCGGGACCGGCTCCGCCGTCCCCGACCGGCGGCTCACGAACGACGACTTCGCCCGCATGATGGACACGAGCGACGAGTGGATCACGCAGCGCACCGGCATCAAGGAGCGCCGCGTGCTCGACCTGCGTACGGAAGGATGCTCGACGCTCGCGCAGCGCGCGCTCGAGCGCGCGATCGACGGCGCGGGCATCAAGGCCACGGACCTCGACATGGTGATCGTCGCGACGGTCACGATGGAGATGACCTGCCCGTCGACGGCCTGCCGCATCGCCGGCGCGGTCGGCGCGAAGAACGCCGCCGCGCTCGACCTGGTCGCCGCCTGCAGCGGGTTCGTCTACGCGCTGAATGTCGCCGAATCGATGGTGCGCCTCGGCCGCGCGCGCACGATTGCTGTGATTGGAAGCGAGGCGATGAGCTCGATCCTCGACTACACGGACCGCTCGGTCTCGATCCTCTTCGGCGACGCGGCGGGCTGCGCGATCATCCAGTCCGATCCCGACCCCAAGAAGGGCTGCATCTACCAGCACATGGGCGCCGACGGCTCGGGCTGGCACGCGCTCTACATCCCGCGGCGCGAGTCCGACATACCCGCGAGCGACATCGACAACCCAGTGCGGCTCGGAAACCTGCGCATGAACGGGAAGGAAGTCTTCCGATTCGCGGTCACGAAGTTCAAGGAAGTGATCGAGGATGCCTTCGCGAAGACGGGGCTCACGCCCGACGATGTGAGCCAGGTCATCTGCCACCAGTCGAATGTGCGCATCATCGACGCGGCGCGGGAGAAGATCGGCATCGATCCTGCGAAGATCTATGTGAACATCGACCGCTATGGAAACTCGAGCGCGGGCAGCGTGCCGCTGTGTCTCGACGAACTGTGGCGCGCCGGAAAGATCACCAAGGGCAAGCCCTTCATGATGGTCGCGTTCGGCGGCGGCCTCACGTGGGCTTCATCGGTGTGGAACACCTGAAGTGGGCTTCATCGGTGTGGAACACCTGAAGTGGGCTTCATCGGTGTGGAACACCTGAAGCGGGCTTCCTCCGTCTGGAACGCGTGAACATGACAAACATCATCCTGCTCTGTCCGGGACAAGGCGCACAAGCTGTCGGCATGGCCAAGGCGTGGTACGACGCAAGCGCGAAGGCGAAGGCCGTCCTCGACGACGCGGACCGCATCTTCGCGGGCAGCGCCGCGTCGACCTCCGTCGGCGGACGCTCGCTCACCGACATCGCGTTCCATGGCCAGATCGATGTGCTGAGCCGCACCGACATCTCGCAGCCCGCGCTGTTCGCGGCCGCGGTCGCGTGCTGGCACGCGATGCCCGACGACCTGCGCGCGCTGCGGATGCGCGCCGTCGCGGGTCTCTCGCTCGGCGAGTACACAGCCCTTCACCTCGCGGGTGCGTTCAGCTTTGAGGAGGGCCTTCGGCTCGTCATGCGGCGAGGACAACTCATGCAGCAGGCCGCGGAGTCGTCGAAGGGCGGCATGGTCGCCCTGATCGGCGCCGACGAGGCGCAGGCGAACGAGGTCTGCGCGAAGACGCTTGCCGCCGACGGCGCTGCCGGCGAGTGTCTGGTCCCTGCGAACTTCAACGCCCCTGGCCAGATCGTCCTCTCGGGCAGCATCGAGGCGTGCGACCGGGCCTTGACCGTCGCGGGCGAGGTCGGCGTGCGCGCCACCAAGCTCCAGGTCGCGGGCGCCTTCCACAGTCCGCTCATGGCTCCCGCGGCCGAGAAACTCGGCGAAGCCCTTGCCAAGGCGGCGATTGCGCCGCTCAAGGCCGAGGTCTGGTCGAATGTGACCGCCCGTCCGCATGACTCGGCGAACGCCGAACTTCTTCGCAGCCTTTTGGTGAAGCAGCTCGTATCCCCTGTACGATGGAGTCAGTCGTGCGCGAACCTGCTCGAGGCCCTCGGGTCGTCGGGCGAGCGCGCGACGACCGCCTTCCATGAGCTCGCCCCCGGCACGGTGCTGAAGGGACTCATGCGGCGGATCGACAAGACATGCGAGGTCATCCCACATGATGCTCCGTAAAACGCTCTTGACCCTGGCAGCCGCGACCTGCGCGAGCATGCTGCTCGTCGCCTGCGGCGAAGAGGAAGCACCCCAAGTCGTGCAGGCCCCGCCGCCGGCCCCGAAAGCCGCCGAGCCTCCGCCGCCTCCGAAGGTCCCCTCGATCAAGGAGCTCATGGCGCAGCTCGACATCGATCAGCGCGTGAACCTCCCCGAGGAGCGCGCGCCCGAGACCGAGGCCGAGCGCGTGGCCGTGCTCAAGTTCTTCGACGCGTTCGCCCGCGGCAACGCCGACGGCCTGCGCGGCATGCTCTCGGCGCCAGATCAATTCCTGCTCGACGAGATGGTCAAGACCGGCGACTTCAGCAAGGCGACCGGCGGCACGACGCGCATCGATGTCCGCTGCGGCCGTGAGGAAGGCCACACCTGCACGCTCGCGGTGTTCCATGTCGGCGAGGGCTTCGAGCCCCAGCTCTGGCAGTACAACGCGACGGGCTCGACCCCTGAGTTCGATGCCGTGGCGTGCCCGCCCGGCATCATGAACCAGCTGAGTGGCGACAATTGGATCGCCGCGTGGTACACGGTTCTCAAGCTCGAGCTCGCAAAGGCAGACGAACCGGACGAGATGCCCGAGATGCCGAAGCAGGACTTCACTGAGGCCCCTGCCGAGGGCGGCGACGCTGCTCCCGCGCCTTCGGGCGACGAGAGCGCACCGAACAAGCCGGGCGGAATGCCTGGTCGCCGCATGCCTGGCGCACCGATCAAGGCGCCGAAGCCGCCGGGATTCGGGACGAAGTAAGAGCGCTCCAACGCGGCTCTTGCCGCGTCGTCGCTCTGGCACGGCTGCGGCCGAGTGAATCGGCCGCGCCTGGTCAGACGCCCAGCTGAGCGCTCCGACGCGGCTCTTGCCGCGTCGTCGCTCTGGCACGGCTGCGGCCGAGTGAATCGGCCGCGCCTGGTCAGACGCCCAGCTGAGCGCTCCAACGCGGCTCTTGCCGCGTCGTCGCTCTGGCACGGCTGCGGCCGAGTGAATCGGCCGCGCCTGATCAGACGCCCAGCTGAGCGCTCGCGACTGCGCTCGCTTTGGTGCTAGAACGAAGCAATCCGCCCGCGAAAGCGGGCGGATTGCGTTTTGGCACGCGTACCGCAACTCCGGCGCGAAGCGCCGGGTGGCACGCGGGGCGAAGCCCCGTGCCCACTGGATGTCGACGGCGAGCTTCGAGCGCGGCGATGCGGAACGCGCCACGGAAAGGCGCGAACAGCACATCGACCGAGCACGAGACGCAGTTCGGACTCCACTCCGCCTTCGCCTCGCTCGTCTCTCCGACCGACTCTGCTGTATCCTCCGCGGCGGAGGATCCAGCCATCGACAAGCGCGTCGCCATCGTCACCGGAGCCAGCCGCGGCATCGGCCGCTCCATCGCAGAGCGCCTTGCCAAGGACGGCCGTCATGTCGTCCTCGTCGCTCGCAACGCAGAAGCCCTCGCCGCAGTCGAGGCGGGCATCAAGGGCTCGGGCGGATCATGCGAGGTCCGCACCTGCGATCTCGCCAACTCCGCAGCGGTGCAGGCGCTCATCGAGGGCGTCGCCGAGACCCACGGGCGCCTCGACATCCTGGTGAACAACGCGGGCATCACCCGCGACACGCTGCTCCTCCGCATGAGCGACGAGCAGTGGGACGAGGTGCTCAATGTGAACCTGCGGTCGATCTTCGTCGCCTGCCGGGCCGCGATCCGCTCGATGATGCGCGGCAAGTTCGGCCGGATCGTCAACATCGGCAGTGTCTCGGGACTCTCGGGCAATGCCGGGCAGGCAAACTACGCCGCCGCCAAGGCCGGTCTCGTCGGCTTCACCAAGACGATCGCCAAGGAGATGGGCGCCAAGGGCATCACCGCCAATGTGATCGCCCCCGGCTTCATCGAGACCGACATGACCCATGTCCTCGGCGACGATGTGAAGGCTGCGTTCCTGCAAAACATCCCCGTCCGCCGGCTGGGCAAGCCCGAGGAAATCGCCGCCGCCGTGTCCTATGTGACCAGCGACGAGGCGGGATTCCTCACCGCCCAGGCGATCGTGGTGGATGGCGGAATGACCTCCTGACCGCACCAGGACCATCGCGGCGGCAGTTTTTGCCGATTTCGCGGGTGAGCCGCAGCAGCCCAAGCCCCGCCGACTTTCGCTATATTCCCCCTCCCGCCGTGCTTCGGCGGATCCCCTGTCCTCGTTTGGGCGCCCCCCAAAGGAGACCCCGTGAGCACTGAGAGAAACTCTGGAAGCACCTCCGGATCCACCCCCGGAACCATTCATGGAACCATTCAAGGAGTCCTGCCCGTGACCGACGCCGAGATCGAGAAGAAGGTGATTGAGATCGTTGCTCAGCACACGGACACCGAGCCGGATTCCATCACCCGCGAGACCAGCTTCACCAACGACCTGAACGCCGACAGCCTCGACATCGTCGAACTGCTGATGGAGTTCGAGAACCAGTTCGGAACCAAGATCCCAGACGACCAGGCGGAGAAGATCCACACGGTCGGACAGGCGATCGACTTCATCAAGGCCAACCGCCCGCAAGGCTAAGCCTTCGGTCGTTCCGACCGCATGTCTGCACCGCTTTCCGAGCCCGAAATCGAGGTGAAGGTCATCGAGGCCATCGCCGACCAACTTGGCGTCGCCAAGGCGGACATCACTCGGACCAGCGAGTTCGACTCGATCTGCGACAGCCTCGACAAGGCGGAACTGATGATGGAGTTCGAGGATCTCTTCGAGATCTCCATCACCGACGACGCAGCGACCAAGCTCAGGACCGTCGCCGACGCCATCGACTTCATCCAGCGCACGCTGAAGAACGCCTGACCTCGAGACCTGTCCTACTCCCAGGCCCCTCCCATGCGAACCGTCACCTACCGCCGCGTCGTGGTCACAGGAATCGGCGCCGTGTCGAACCTCGGTTGCACCGCGGTCAAGACCTGGGAGGCGATGAAGGCGGGTCGCTCGGGCATCACCCCCCTCCGGACATTTCCTCAGAACGAGGACTGGACCGTGCGCTTCGCGGGCGAAATCCATGATTTCGATCCGTCGCATGTGGTCGACGGACGCGAGCAGAAGCGCATCGACCGCGTCGCCCTGTTCGCGATGGTCGCAGCCCATGAGGCCGTCCAGGACTCGGGACTCGACCTCAAGAATGCGCCCGACCCCTATCGGAACGGCACCATCATCGGCTCGGGCATCGGTGGCGTGCTCACGATGGAGGAGGGGCACCTCAAACTCCTCCAGACCGGTCCCCGCCGCGTCAGCCCGTTCGTCGTGCCGCGCCTGATGGTGAACGCGGCGCCTGGCAACGTGTCGATCCAGTTCAACTTGCGCGGTCCGAGCACCGCCGTCGCATCTGCCTGCGCCTCGAGCGGACACGCGATGGGCATGGCGATGCAGGCGATCCAGCGCGGCGACTGCGATGTCATGGTCGCGGGCGGCAGCGAGGCTGCGATCACGCCGCTCACGCTCTCCGCGTTCGCCTCGATGAAGGCGCTCTCGACCCGCAACGACGATCCGACCAAGGCGTCGCGGCCGTTCGACAAGAACCGCGATGGGTTCGTTCTCTCGGAAGGCGCGGCGATCGTGGTCCTCGAGGAACTCGAGCACGCCAGGAAGCGCGGAGCCCGCATCTACGCCGAAATCGTCGGGTACGGCGCCACTGGCGACGCGTACCACATCGCCGCCCCGGATGAGCAGGGCTCAGGCGCCTTCAAGGCGATGGAGTTCGCCCTCCGCGACGCCCAGCTCGACCGGACCGCCGTCGGCTACATCAACGCCCACGGCACCTCGACCCCGCTCGGCGACAAGGCCGAGATCGGCGCGGTCAAGCGCCTCTTCGGCGACCACGCCTACAAGCTGGCGATGAGCTCGACCAAGTCGATGACCGGGCACGCACTCGGCGCCGCCGGCGGCATCGAGACGATTCCCGCCATCATGTCGATCTACGAGGGCGTCCTCGCCCCGACGATCAACCTCGAGACGCCGGACGAGGGCTTTGACCTGAACTTCGTGCCGAATGTGCCCCAGGAGGCGAAGGTCGACGTCGCCCTGAACAACACCTTCGGCTTCGGCGGTCACAACGTCAGCCTGGTGTTCAAGCGGCTGTCCTGACCGGCGATTCGGGCCCCGCAGGCGGTTTTTTCCTGCTCGCAGTCGGAGAAGAGAGACGCGGACCCCCGTGCGTGTGTTTTGCCATGGGAGAACCTCGCATCTCCCGAGCGGATCCAAAGTCCGATCCCGCCGTTGGTCGATAAGGACGCCATGCCAAATGACCTTTCCCGCATCCTCCGGCTGGAGGTTCCGCTCGTCGTCCAGATCGCGGAACGGAAGATGTCGCTCTCCGAGGTCACTGCCCTGACCCATGGCTCGATCATCGAGCTTCCAAAGCAGATCTCCGAAGAGCTCGATGTGCTCGTGAACAACACCCAGGTCGGCTCGGGCCGAGCGGTGAAGGTCGGCGAGAACTTCGGCGTGCGCCTCACTCGGATCGGCGAGGTCAAGGACCGCGTCGTCGCGATGGGCGGGAACTGATCCGTATGCTGTCCCGGCCAGATTGCTGAGTTCCCGAAGCGCCCCGCCCAGAGCGCGGCGTTGAACCCGAGAGGCGAGTCCCGCGCATGCCCCGCAACATTCCAGTCGGCAACGGCGAGATGCTGGTCGCGTTCGACGACCAGTACCGGCTGCGCGACCTCTACTGGCCGCATGTCGGCCAGCCGAACCACACCTGCGGGCACATGCAGCGCTTCGGCCTCTGGGTCGACGGACAGTTCGCGTGGATCGACTCGCCGGGCTGGACCCGCGACATCCGCTACAAGCCCGACACGATGGTCACCGAGGTGCGGCTCCGCCATGAGCGCCTCGGGATCGAGCTCCTCTGCAACGATGCCGTCGACTACTGGAGCCCCGTCTACTTCCGCCGCGTGGTCGTCACCGACATCCTCGGCAAGCCGCGCGATGTGCGCGTCTTCTTCCACCACGACATCAGCGTGAACGAGTCGCCCGTCGGCGACACGGTCATGTTCGACCCGCAGTCGGGCGGCCTCGTCCACTACAAGGACAACGTCTACTTCCTCATCAACGGCTGCTCGTCGGGTCGCTTCGGCGTCGACTACTGGGCGACCGGCGCGAAGCGCATCGGCGACGCCGAGGGCACATGGCGCGACGCGGAGGACGGGCTCCTGTCGCGGCACGCGATCGCGCAGGGCTCGGTCGACTCGACGGTCGGCTTCGCGGTCGCGCTGTCGGCATGGGGCTCGGGCTCGGTGCACTGCTGGCTTGCCGCGGGACGCACGCATGAGGCCGTGCTCGGGCTGAACGACAAGGTGCGCATCAAGACGCCGCAGCGCATGATGGACCGCACCGAGGCGTACTGGCGCCTCTGGGCGCTGAAGGAACCGCTCGACCTGTCGCCGCTCCCCGAGCGCCTGCGCGACATGTTCGTGCGCAGCCAGGTCATCTGCCGCACGCAGATCGACAACAACGGCGCGATCATCGCCGCCAACGACTACGACATCACCCACTTCGCCGGCGACACCTACTCGTACATGTGGCCGCGCGACGGCGCGCTGGTGTCGCATGCGCTCGTGCTCGCCGGGCATGGCGAGCTCTCGCGGAACTTCTTCCGATTCTGCGAGAAGGTCATCACCAAGGACGGCTACTTCCTGCACAAGTACAACCCGTCGGGCACGCTCGCGTCGAGCTGGCATCCGTCGGTCCTCGATGGGCAGCGCGTGCTGCCGATCCAGCAGGACGAGACCTCGCTGGTGATCTGGGCGCTGCGCCGGCACTTCCAGGTCTTCCGCGACGTCGAGTTCATCAAGACGACCTACAACACGCTCGTCGTCGAGCCGGCAAACTGGATCCTGCGCTACCGCGACCACAACGGGCTGCCGCAGCCCTCGTGGGACCTCTGGGAGGAACGCCGCGGCGTGCATCTCTTCACCGTCGCGTCGACCATCGGGGCGCTGAAGGCCGCGGCGAGCTTCGCGCAGGACATGGGCGCGTTCGATCGCGCCGCCGAGTTCAACGAGGGCGCCGAACGCATGCGCGGCGCGATGATCCGCCACATGTGGGAGCCCGACCGCAACCGCTTCGCGCGGATGGCGACGCCGCTTCCCGACGGCACCTACCGCCTCGACATGACCATCGACTCGAGCGCGTTCGCGCTGTTTGCGTTCGGCGCCATGAGCGCGTCGGACCCGAAGGTGGTCGCCATGATGGAGGCCGTGCGCGACCGGCTTTGGGTGAAGACCCACATCGGTGGGATCGCGCGGTACGAGAACGACTACTACCACCGGATCGAGCACTCGAACCTGACCGATGTGCCCGGCAATCCGTGGGTTATCTGCACCCTCTGGGTCGCCCAGTGGCAGATCGAGCGGGCAGAGACGCTCGAGCAGCTGGAGCAGGCGCTGCCGTACCTGCAGTGGACAGCGGATCGCGCGTTTCCGTCGGGAGTCCTGGCCGAGCAGTTCGACCCGTACACGGGCGGAGCGATCAGCGTGAGCCCCCTGACCTGGTCGCATGCCACCGTGATGATCGTGACGATGAAGTATCTGCTGAAGCACGCGCAGATTACGGGGCGCCCGTCGGGCAGCCTGGCCGAGCGCGCGTACTCGAAATCGCGATGATGGAGGACGAGGGCGGCTTCTGCGACCGCACCGCGAATCCAAGCGGGCGCCCGGTCGAATATCGCCGCCGTAGTCTTTGCCCCATGCAGCCGCTCGATACGCAATTCGCAGCCTCGATCGACAATGTCTCGCGTGCACTCGCAGAGTGGACCGTGCAGGAGATGTTCGAGCGCACGCCTGAGTTCGATGAACTCTACCCCGCGGATGGACGCGCTCTGTGGAAGGGCGAGATCATCAACCGGCTGCAGTTCCTCGCGGAGGCGGTCGCGGCAGATTGCCCGGAGATCTTCGTGCAGTCGGTCGAGTGGGCGCGTGCTGGATTCATGGCGCGCGGGTTCGACACCGCGCATCTCGCGACCAGCCTCGAGGCGCTTTCCGAAGTCATCCGCTCGGAGCTTCCGACGCAGGTCGCCGATCGCGCCTGCGCGATGATCGAGCAAGGGCTCGGGCCCGCGCGGCGCAAGGAATCGCCGCGCGATGACTCGGTGCTTGTGAGCGCATTCACCTATCCCGGCGTCGATGCCGAGCGCGCGCAGGCGTACCTCGTGAACCTGCTCGAGCGCCACCAGGCTCGCGCCGTGGATGTGTTGCTCGAGGCCGTGCGCAGCGGCAAGTCGGTCGCGCAGGTCTATGAGAGCGTGATCGCGCCGGCGCTGACCGAGGTCGGCCGCCTCTGGCACATCAACGAGGCGACCGTCGCCGACGAGCACTATGTCACGACCGCCACGCAGAATGCGATGGCGGTGCTTCGCATGAAGCTGCCGAGGGCGCTGCCGAACGGCAAGCGCGCGCTCGCCGCGAGCATCGGCGGAGACCTGCACGATGTCGGGATCCGCATGGTGGCGGACCTCCTCGAGAGCGAGGGCTGGCAGGTCGATTGCCTCGGCGCCAACATGCCGACGGGCGACCTCGTCGAGCACGGCATCGATGAAGTCGGCCGCCCGCAGTTCGATCTCTTCGCGCTTTCGGCGAGCACGGGTCTGATGGTCCGCGCGACCGCGGGAGCCATCGACGCGCTCCGAGCCGCCGCACCCGAGCATCGCCTGCCGATCATGGTCGGCGGCGGACCGTTCGTGTACGTGCCCGACCTATGGAAGGTCGTGGGCGCCGACGGCTGCGCGACGACGGCCACCGAGGCGGTGGCGGTCGCCAAGCGCATTGCGGGTTGAGCGCCTTTCTTCACTTCGCTCCCCTGGCTGCGTAGCCTTGCCGATATGAGTTCCATGTCTGGGAACGCTTCAACCTCCCTCTCCGGCCGCGCGCTGATCGCCGCGCGAATGGCCGAGCGCTGCACGGGCTGCGGCGCCGAGCGGCCGCGCGGAAGCGATGCGTTCTGCCGCTGCACGGCGCCGAAGTGGCGGCCGTTCTGCACGCGGTGCGCGCGTGCGTTCGAGGGCGAGCTCTGCCCGACCTGCCTCGAGGTCGCGCAGGTGAACGGCGGCAAGCTGCGCACGGCGCTCGACGAGATCCTGGCCCGCGATGGCGGGCTGTCGGGCGCGCCCGCAGCGCACGCGCGCGTGAAGTCGCGCGCCGAGTCGACGCTGCGCGAGTTCGGGATCGACGCGGCCGCCGCGCCGCTGCCGACCTGGGCCGCGCGCCTGGTCGACAAGAACCTCGCGCTGCCGCCGGGCGCAGAGCATTCGCGCCCGAAGATGGCTGCGGTCAACGAGCTCAGGCTCGAGGAGGCAGGCGTCCGCCTTGCCCTCACGAATCTCGGCTACACCGGCCGCCCGACCGACGAGAAGCTGGCAAAGACGGTGGCGCTTGCCGACGAATCCCTCGCGACCCTGCTCGGGTGGGACGGGCTCTCCGCGGGCTCCGACCATGAGCACGCGCTCGCGAGCGCCGCGAGCACCCTGTCGGCGTCGCTCTCGACCGCCTCGACGCTGCTCGAGACGATCCGCCGGCGCGACCTGTCTGCCCTGGTCGAGGCGACCGTCCGCCGCGCGCGCGCCATGCGGGCGTGCCAGACCGCGCTCGGCGTGGCGTGACGCCGCCAATCGGTCAACTCGTCGGCGGGAGTTTGCCGACCTATACTCGACGACCATGAGCATGCTCACCTCCTCCAACCCCGTGTTGTCCGACCAGTCGCTTGGCCGCGTCCTGCGCGCCCCAGGCCTGACCCGCACCGACACCGCGTCCATCCAGGGCGTGATGGCCAAGACCGGATTCTGCACCATCCTCGCGGTGGCCGCGGGAGCCGCTGGCTACGCGATCGCGCAGACCTATCCCCCGATGTTCATGATCAGCATGGTCGCCTCGCTGGTGGTCTCGCTGATCCTTTTCTTCGTGCTGATGGCAAAGCCGACGGCGGCGGTCATCGCGGCCCCGGTGTACTCGGTCACCCAGGGCCTGTTCCTCGGCTGCCTGAGCCTGATGCTCGAGCAGATCCTTGCGGCGCGCGGCATCCAGGTCGCCGGTGGCCTTGCGCTGCAGGCGTTCATCATCACCGGAAGCCTGATGGCCTCGATGCTGGCGCTGCACACCTTCGGCATCATCCGCGCTGGTCCCCGCTTCCAGTCGGTCATCTCTGTCATCACCCTCGGCCTGTGCATCGCCATGTTCGTGGCGTGGATCGTGAGCATGTTCGGCGTCAGCATGCCGTGGCTCAGTCTCTCGGGCGCGTTCGGAGGCGGCTCCGCCGCGTGGATCGGCCTCGGCCTGAACGCGGCCATCCTGCTGCTTGCCTCGCTGTGGCTCCTGGTCGACCTGGCGCAGATCGACGAAGCCGTCGCCGCTGGTGCCCCCAAGTCGCTCGAATGGATGCTTGCCTTCGGCCTGATCGTGACCCTCGCCTGGGTCTATCTCGAGGCCCTCAAGCTCGCGTTCCGCATTGCGGCAATGTTCGGCGACCGGAAGTAAGCGGCGACAATCCAAGATCGCAAAAAGACGCCGGCGCTCTCGGATTTCCGAGAGCGCCGGCGCTTCCTTTCCGCCTACGGCCTGTCCAGACCGATGGCGGTTCCACGTGTTTCCTACGGCGCGTGTGCGCCGGATTGTGCTTCGGCGGCGGGGCAAGCCCACCGAGTGAAAGAACTATAACTCAAGGAACCGCCGACTCACAGAATTTCCGCGGCAAGACTCGCCAGATTCGACCTTTCGGTCTTCGAGAGCGAGACATGACCGGCGATGCGCTGGCCCTTGAAGCGCTCGATGCAGTGGGCGAGGCCGTTCGACTGGGCGTCGAGATAGGGGTTGTCGATCTGAAAGATGTCGCCGCAGAGGACGATCTTTGTGCCATCGCCCACGCGCGACACGATCGTCTTAATCTCATGCGGGGAGAGGTTTTGCGCCTCGTCGACGATCATGAACTGGTGCGGGATCGACCGGCCGCGGATGTAGGTGAGCGGCTCCATGACCACGCGGCCCGTGGCCATGAGCTGGTCGAGGCGCTGCTCGGCCGTGCGGCTCTCGGGGCGTTCGTCGACATGGCTGCCCCTCGTCGAGAGGAGGTAGGAGATGTTGTCGAATATCGGCTGCATCCACATCGACAGCTTCTCGTCCTTGTCGCCGGGGAGGTACCCGATGTCGCGTCCGAGGGGCATGATCGGGCGGGCGGTGAGGAGCTTGTCGAAGCGCTCCTCCTTGAGAGTCTTGTGCAGGCCGGCGGCCAGCGCGAGCAGCGTCTTGCCCGTGCCCGCGGGGCCCGTGAGGGTGATGATCTTCACATCGTCGTCGAGTAGCAGCTCGAGCGCCATCGTCTGCTGCACATTGCGGCCCATGATGCCGTAGACGGGCTTGCGCGGTCCGGTGACTGGGATCGCCGATCCCGTGTCGGCAAGGATTCGCGCGAGGCCCGTGTGGTGGTCGTCGAACTCGTCGATCAGGAGGACGAACTGGTTCGCGATCGCCTCGATCGCGACCTCGTGCGCGCCGTCGGGCGTGCGCGCCTTGAAGTCGGCGAGCCGCTCCATGCGCAGCTGCCGCTCGTCGTAGAGCTCGTCGATGATCTCGCCCGGGACCTTCGCCACGATGTAGCCCGCATGGAGGAAGTCCGCGGTGATGTGGTCGTGCTCGAAGTCCTCGGCGGGAATGCCGAGCGCGTCGCTCTTGACGCGCGCGTTGATGTCCTTCGAGATGAAGATCGTGCGCTTGCCCGAGGCGTGGAGCTCGGCGGCGACGGCGAGGATGCGGTTGTCGGCCTTGTCGATGTCGAGCGCGAAGTCGCGCTTGGCCGAGGAGCGGGCGACGCGGATCGAGCCGCCCTGCTCGTTCCACACGACGCCCTCGAAGAGCGCGCCCTGGCTGCGAAGCCGGTCGAGCGCGCGGGTGACGGTGCGGGCATTGCGGCCGGTCTCGTCGTTGTTCTTCTTGAAGGTGTCGAGCTCCTCGATCACCGCGAGGGGAATGACCACCTCATGCTCGGCGAACTTGAAGATCGACTGCGCGTTGTGAAGGAGCACATTCGTGTCGAGGACGAAGTGCTTGCGCCCGACGGCGCTGTCGCGCATCGAGGCGTTGCGGGCGTCCGGGGATACGCCGAACACGGCGTCCATACCGTTCTCGTTCAGCATGCAAGCCCTCCTGTGGCTGGAACTGCTGTGGGGCGGGATACGCTCCGTGACTGAACACAGGGATAGTGCCTCGCGGCGGCCAACCTTTCAACCGCGTGGAGCGAAGATGGGGTGATTTTGGTGCCGCGCACTTACGCGAGCGGATCGCAGTCGCGCGCGGAGACGAAGCACTCGACGCCCCCCGTCGCCGCCAGCGCCGATGCCAGCCGCGGCAGGTAGCCGCGTTCGGTGTTGGTGTGGCCTGCGAGGAGGACCTCGAGGCCGAGGGCGTGCGCGCGGAGCACATCATGGTGCGACAGCTCGCCGGTCACGAAGAGGGTCGCGCCTTGCGCCGCGGCCGCCTCGAGGAGGCTCGCCCCGCTGCCCGCGCACACGGCGAAGCGCTCGTGCGTGCGGACCGCACTCGAAGCGGTCCTCGACCGTTGGATTCGACCACATCCGAGTGCCGGCTCAAGCCGGTCCGCGATTTCGGCCGCCTTCGCAGGCCGCGCAAGCCGCGCGACCCGACCTGCGCCCACGCGGGGGTCGGCCGGCGGCGCCTCGAGGCTGAAGATGTCGAACGCCGATTCCTCGTACGGGTGCGCCGCGCGTAGGGCGGCGACGATCGCGCCGAGGTCGCGCTTGTGGAACGACATCTCGAGGCGCATCTCGCCCACGCGCTCGAGGTGGCCGGGCTTACCGACCGCGGGGTTCGCGCCCTCGCCGCCGAAGAAGGTGCCCTCGCCGCGGCTCGTGAACGAGCAGTGCGTGTAGGCGCCGATCTGGCCGGCCTCGGCCTCGGCGAGCGCGGTGCGGACCTGTTCGAGCGACGACTCGGGCACGAAGGTGACGATCTTGTGCGTGTTGGCGCCGCGCGCGGCGGCGGGCTGGAGCGCGCGGATGTCGGTCGCGTCCGCCGCGCCGCCCGCGACGCACTCGACGAGCCAGTCGTTGATGCCGCCGGCGACCGCGTCGAGCGCGGTGTGCGGCGAGTAGACGGCGATGCCCGCGCGCACGGCGTCGAGCGCCACCCTGCCCTGCCAGGTTGCGCCGTCGAGGCGGTCGAGCGGCTTGAAGAGGAGCGGGTGGTAGCCGATCACGAGTTCGGCGCGCCCGGCGATCGCCTCTGCCAGCACGTCAGGCGTGGGGTCGATCGCGAGCAGCGCGCGCGTCACAACGCGGCCGTCGCCGGCGATGAGCAGACCCACCTTGTCCCACGGTTCTGCCAGGTGAAGCGGTGCGATCTCCTCGAGGGCGCGGGTGACATCGGCAAGCGAGGGCATGGTCGGGAGTGTACGGGCCAATGCGCAGGGTCAGGACAACTCGCGGGACGCGTCGACCTCGATCGCCGTGCGGCCGGTCCAAAGCCTGCGGAACCCGCGTACCACATCGTCGATCACGACCATCGCGGCGGGCAGCGCGAACAGCGTGAGCACCGTCGAACTCAACAAGCCGAAGACGAGCGAAATCGCCATCGGGATCAGGAACCTCGCCTGGAAGCTCTGCTCGAGCATCAACGGCGACAGCCCCGCGGCCGTGGTCACGGTGGTCAGGAAGATCGGCAGAAGCCTGAGCCTTCCGGCGACGGCCAGGGCATCCACCAGCGACTTCCCGTCGCGGCGCATCTCGTTGGCGAACTCGACGAGGATGAGCGAGTTGTTGACCACGACGCCCGCGAGCGCGACGAATCCGATCAGCGACAGGAAGGTCATGTCGAAGCCGAGCAGCAGGTGCCCCCACACGATGCCGATCACGCCGAACGGGATCGCGAGCATCACCGCGAGCGGCTGCAGGTAGCTCTCGAAGAGCCAGGCGAGGATCACATAGATCCCCACGAACGCGGCGGCGAGCGCCAGCGGGAAGTTCGCGAACGCGTCGATCAGGTCCTTCTGCCGTCCGGCCGCGCCGATCTCGACGCCCGGCAACGCGGCGACGATGGCGGCGACCTCGGGCTGCATGGCCGACGCGACGATCTCCGGATTCGTCGCGTCGTCGCAGTCGGCGCTCACCGTCACGGTGCGCTGGCGGTCGACGCGCCGGATGGTGGAGTAGCCACGGCCCTCTCGCACCTCCGCGACCTCGACCAGCGGGACCGCAGGCCCCCTCGGGCTCACCAGCCAGAGTTCCTCAAGCGTGGAGATCCTCCTGCGCGAGCGTTCATCGAACTGGACGCGCACATCGACATCCTCACGCTCCTCGCTGAAGGTGTGCGCCTCGATGCCGAACACGGCGCCACGCAGCTGCCTCGCGACATCCAGCGTGGTGAAACCCATCGCCAGTGCCTGCGGCGTGAGCTCGATGCGCAGTTCGCGCTGGGCATCGTCTGCGTCGTCGGAGATGTCCTTCACGCCCGTGTACCCGGCCAACGCCGTCTTCAGCCGCGCGATCGCCTCGTTCACCTGCGCGTCGTCCGTGCCGCGCACCTCGTACGCGAGGTCGGCGCCCGCGGGTCCGCCCGAGACCTCGAGGAACTTGATGGTCTCGACCTCGTCGATGGGGCCGGCCGCGGTGCGGATGGCATCGACGATCTCGGAGCTTCGGCGCGTGCGCGTCTCGACCGCAGACAGCTCAAGGAAGATCTGCCCGATGTGGGTCGCGGCGGCGTTCGTCGCGCCCGTCTCGAAGTCGACCGAGCTTCCGAGGCTTGCCGTGAGGGCCTGCACCTCGGGCTGCGCGCGGGCCGCGTCCTCGATCCGCTTCGCGACGGCGGTGGTCTGCTCCATCGTTGCGCCGATCGGCAGCTGAAAGTCCACGATCACCGTCTCGGTGTCGTCGGCCGGCAGGAACACGAACGCCAGCCGACCTCCCAGGATCACGCCTGCCGAACCGAGCAGCACGAGCACGGTCGCGGCAAGCACGATGTAGCGCTCGCGCAGGCACCAGCGCACGGTGCGCTCGTAGCGCGACAGCACGCGCGCGATCGTCCGCTCGCGGAAGTCGGCGAGCGGCTTGAGCACGCGGTCGAGCCGCGAACCTCCTGCCTTCTCGCGGCGTCCGATCCGCACCAGCGCGTGCGCCATGTGGTTCGGCATCATGAACGACGCCTCGAACAGGCTCGACAGGAGCGCGATCATCACCACCATGGGCAGGTTGCCCAGCAGCTCGCCGATGTTGCCCTTGATGAACACGAGCGGCACGAAGGCGACGATGGTCGTGGTCACGCTGCCGACGACGGGCCAGAAGACCTGCGTCACGCCGTTCACGGCCGCGACCAGAGGCGGCTCGCCGAGTTCCTTGTGGCGCTTCAGGATGTTCTCGCTCATCACGATCGCATCGTCGGCAAGCATGCCGAGCACGATCAGGAGCCCGAACATGGTGATGAGGTTGAGCGTGACCCCCGTCGCCTGCATGAACATCAGCGTGCAGGCGATGGCGATGACGATGCCCACCATCACCCAGAAGCTGGCTGTGCGGTTGAGGCCGAGCAGGAGGACGAGCAGCACCAGCACCGCGCCCTGCAGCGCGTTGGTCGACAGCAGCTCGAAGCGGCCCTCGATGATGCGCGCGAGGTCGTTGTGCTTCGCCAGCGTGCCGTTGACCGGCGGGCGCGAGCGGCCGAGTTCGTATCCGCGCTCCCACGCGGTCGTCAGGAAGCGGTCGCGCAGCCACCCGCGCGCAGGCTCGCCGTTGCGGCCCGCGACATACCCGCGCACGAGTTCGGCGATCTCGACGGCGTCCTCGTCGCCTTCCTTGAAGGCCACCAGCGTGCCCGCGGGCTTGCCGCCGAAGCGGCGCACCTGCGGGATGTCGTCGAAGTTCTCGTGGATGCCCGCGATCTCGCCGAGGCGCAGGCTCGATCCATCGATGGCGCTGCGGAGGACGATGCCCTTGATCGCTGCGATGCTCTCCTCGCTGCCGACCGTGCGGATCGACAGGTTCGCCGCATCCGTGCGCACCGTGCCGCCGGGGATCTCCGCCATCGCCGCCGTCACGCGGTCGGCCACATCCGACAGCCGGATGCCGTGCCGAAGCAGCGCCGTGGGATCGACCTCGACATGGATCTCGCGGGGGCGCAGGCCGATCTCGACCAGCGTGCCCATGCCGTCGAGCGTCTTGAGGTCGTCGCGGATGGCGCGAAGCTCGCGCTTGATCGAATCCTCCCCCGCGTCCGACGCGACGGTGACCATGATGGTCGGGAAGTTCGGCTTGAAGTCGAATACGCGCACGCGCTCGGCTTCGGGAGGCAGGTCGTTGATCTGCTCGATCGCCAGGCGCAGGTCCTCGATCGCCTTGTCGGCGTCGGTGCCCGCCTTGAACTTCACGGTGATGCCGCCCTGACCCTCGGACAGCCGCGTCTCGATGCGGTCGACGCCCTCGACATCGATGATGCGGTCCTCGATCTTCCGCGCCATCGACTCTTCGATTTCCTTGGGCGACGCGCCTGGATACGCCAGCACGATGCGCGCGGCCTGCGGCGCTGTCTCCGGGAAGAACTCGCGGCGCATCGACGCCAGCGCCACCGCGCCGCCGATGAGAAGCGTCCACATCAGGAGCGTGACGGGCACGCTCCGCCGCACGCAGAAGTCGACGAGCGAACGGATCATCCCTTGGCCTTCTCCGCCGCGGCGACCAAAGGCTGCACCTGCTGCCCATCGGTCAGGCTTCGGGCGCCGTCGATCACGACCAGCGTGCCTGCAGGAATGTCGTCATCGAGTACGGCCCAGTCTGCATCGGCGATGGGCGCGCCCGCGGGGGTCTCTGTCGTGTAGAAGTCGACGGAGACACGACGGAGGCGCACCCGTCCGTCCTCGATCACCACGATCTGTCCGTCGCGGATGGAGCGCCGCGGCACCGCGATGCGCGGCGCAGATCCCCCTTCCACAATGCGGGCCTCGACGAAGGCGCCAGGCGCGATCGCCGTGCGACCACCCGCGCCGTCGGGCCGAAGCTCGACGAACACGGTCGCGGTGCGCGAGTCAGGGTCGTCCTCGGGCGCAACGCGGACGACGGTGCCAGCAGACTCGACCTTCGTGCCGCGCGAGACCAGCGTGACCGCCGCGCCGACGGGCGCGAGCGCACGAGCCGACGCCGGGATGCGGAGCGGGATCTCGATCGTCCGCAGGTCGACGATGCGCGCGATGACCGCGCCGGGGACGACCGACTCGCCCTTCTTGAGCTCCGCCACCTGCAGCACGCCGGCGATGGGCGCGACCACCTGACAACGCTCGGCGGAGAGCCGCGCCAGCGCAAGCCGCGCCTCCTCGCCCGCGCGCTGCGCCACCAGCGCCTGCCGACGCGGCGCGAGCTGGGCAACGGCATCGTCGGCCAGCACCGCGCTGCGCGTGGCCGCGATCACGGCCTGGCGCGCGCGGTCGGCCTCGCGCTGCTGGGCGGCGCCCTCGGCCACGGCCTTCTCGACGCGCGCGAGATCGGCAGCGGCGAGCTCGCGGTCGTTGCGCGCGAGATCGGCCGACTCGCGCACGGCCTTCTCCTGGGCGTCGAGCATGGCGACCTGCGCGTCGATGGCGCGGATCGACTGCTCGGCGATGGCGACCTGCTTCATGAAGTCGCTGGCATCGAGCGTCACGAGCACCTCGCCGCGCTCGACGCGCGCGCCCGTGGCGAAGTTGGACCCAATGGACTCGATGACGGCCGCGACGCGGGCGGGCACATCGGCGCTCTCGAGCGGCCGCGCCGTTCCGTAGCCGCTGACGGCCTGCGGGATGTCCATGGGGCGAATCTCGATCGCGGCGATGCGCGGCGGTGGCGCCGCCTCGGAACTCCGTCCGGCATCTGGCTTCGTGGACACGAGCGCGCCGACGATGCCCAGGCCGAGCCCGATCAAGGCCAGGCAGATGAAGGCGCGAAAGACGATGGCGGAGGTCGGGAGGCGAGGCTCGTGCATGGCGGGTCGCGGAAAGGACGGGCACTATAGGTTGCCGCGCGTCTGCTACCTTTCGCGCATGGCAGAAGCGCTGACGGACGCGGACATTCGGAAGATCGCCAAGCTCTCGAGGCTGAGCATCGCGGATTCGCAGGTTTCGGCGGTTCGGACGCAGCTGAGCTCGATCCTCGGTCATATCGCGCAGCTGCAGGCGGTGCCCGTCGAGGGCGTCGAGCCGATGGCGCATCCGCTGCGGATCGTGAACCGCCTCGATCACGACGAACCGAAGGCGACGCTGCCGGTCGAGGAGTTCCTCAAGAACGCGCCCGCCGTCGAGGACCGCTTCCTGGCCGTGCCGAAGGTGCTCGGCGACGGAGGTGGCGCGTGAGCGGTGCCGCGAAGTCGCTCGTCGAGATTTGCGGAGATGTCCGCGCAGGCAAGGTGACCGCGCGCAGCCGGGTCGAGGCATACCTCGCCGAGATCGCGCGTCGCGAGCCCGAGATCCACGCGTTCAACGAGATCCACGCCGACGCCGCGCGCGCGCAGGCCGATGCGGTCGACGCCGCGGTGAAGTCCGGGCGCGATCCCGGTCCGCTCGCGGGCGCCATGATCGCCATCAAGGACAACATCGTGATGCGCGAGGGCAAGACGACCTGCTCGTCGAAGATGCTCGCGAACTACCGCTCGCCCTTCGATGCGACCGTGGTCGAGAAACTCGCCGCCGCGGGCGCGGTGTTCATCGGAAAGACGAATCTCGACGAGTTCGCGATGGGTTCGTCGACGGAGAACAGCGCCTTCGGCGTCACGAAGAACCCGCACGACACCCGCCGCGTCGCTGGCGGAAGCTCGGGCGGCAGCGCCGCCGCGGTCGCTGCGGGTTTCTGCGATGCGTCGCTCGGCTCCGACACCGGCGGCTCGATCCGCCAGCCTGCCGCGCTGTGCGGCTGCGTGGGCTTCAAGCCGACCTACGGACGCGTGTCGCGCTACGGGCTCGTGGCCTTCGGCTCGAGCCTCGACCAGATCGGGCCGTTCGCGCGCTCGGTCGAGGACGCAGCGCTTGTGTACGACGCACTCGTCGGCCGCGATGCGAACGATTCGACGACCGCCGATGTGGCCCACGCGCCGCTCGCGTCGCAGGTGCGCGCGCCGCTCGCGAAGCTGCGCGTCGGGATCCCGCGCGAGTACAAGTCGCCCGCGAATGCCCCTGCGGTCGCGGCCGCGTACGAGCGGGCTATCGCCGCTGCGAAGGCATTCGGCGCGGAAATCGTCGACATCGAGCTGCCGCTGACCGACCTCGGCATCTCGACCTACTACGTGATCGCCCCCGCCGAGGCGTCGAGCAACCTCGCGCGCTACGACGGCATCCGCTACGGGCATCGCGCCAAGCTCGCGCCCGGCGAGGACCTCGAGATGCTCTACTCGAAGTCGCGCGCCGAGGGCTTCGGCCCCGAGGTCCAGCGGCGCATCCTGCTCGGAACCTATGTGCTGAGCTCGGGCTACTACGACGCCTACTACAAGCGAGCGCTGCAGATCCGCAGGCTGATCAAGCAGGAGTTCGACCGGGCCTTCGAGAAGTGCGATGTCATCCTCGGGCCGACGAGCCCGATCCCCGCCTTCGAGATCGGTGGCATGAAGGACCCGCTGTCGATGTACATGTGCGATGTCTACACGGTGAACACGAACATCGCGGGAATCCCTGGTATCTCGATCAACGGCGGTTTCGCCGACGAGGGCGGGAAGAAGCTCCCGATCGGCTTGCAGCTCCAGTCGAAGGCGTTCGACGAGGAGACGCTGCTGCGCGCGGCCGCGATGTTCGAGCGAGTCTTGGGTTGATCGCTCGCGACTTGACGCGCTGGCGGCTGCCTTGCAGCCGCGTGCGCGCCTTCGCTCGCTTTGGCTAAGAGTCGGGCGACTGATTCGCCCAACTTGCTGGGACGCGTGTCTGTCCAGTTGGAGCGGCCGCAGCCGCGACCGAAAGTTCAGGTTGCCCACGGGCCGGCCGGCTCGAAGCCGGCACTTGGCGCGAAGCGCGTGTCCGTACGCCCACCCAGACTTCGGGCGTGCCCACGGGTCGGCCGGCTCGAAGCCGGCACTTGGCGCGAAGCGCGTGTCCGTACGCCCACCCAGACTTCGGGGTGCCCACGGGTCGGCCGGCTCGAAGCCGGCACTTGGCGCGAAGCGCGTGTCCGTACGCCCACCCTCAGGCTCGGCGCTGAAGATCGGCGCGAGCCGAGGCATTCCAAGACGCGCCGGCCTGAGGGCACCCAGACTTCGGGCGTGCCCACGGGCCGGCCAGTCGGTTGGCCTTTCGGCTCGGCACGACGACAAGGCCGAGCCCGTGGGTGGGCACTCGAAGACGAGAACGACGACTCGGCTCGAGCACGCACCGCGCGCGAAGCTCGACCAAGGCCTCCGCATCACGGCCTCCACTCCAATCTCTCCGACCGTCGCACACGGTCGGGCCTACCCAAGCACCCGCTTCGCGGCGTTCGACAACGCGAACTTTCCCAGGTCCTTCGCGGCGACCCACCGGCGACCGTCCCTCGCCAACGCGCGGCCTGCGCCGCGAACCTTCGCCGCGAACACCACGAACTTCACCGCGCGGTGCGTCGTCGCGAACGGCACGACCCCCGCCGGCTCACGCGTGAGTTCAATCCCAAGCAACGCCCCCGCGGCAGACGCGCCAAGTCCCTCTCCATCGGCGCACTCAACGGTCGGCGGCTGCCAGAGCCCGCCCCACAGTCCGCCGCGCGCACGCTGCTCGAGCAGCACAGCGCCGTCGGCGCGCACGACCCGCGCGCAGACGAGCACGAGCTCCTTCCGCGCAGCCTTCTTCTTCGGTGCGGGGATCTCGTCGACCCGCCCCGTTGCGTGCGCGCGGCACATCGACCGCAACGGACACGCCGCGCACTTCGGCGCAGCAGGCGCGCACACGGTCGCGCCGAGTTCCATGAGCGCTTCGTTCGCGACCCCCGGCTGCTTCGCCGCTTGCACGAACTCGCCAGCGCGCTCCCACGCCCAGTCGACGACCGCACGGTCGCTGGCACTGCCCGCGCGCGCCTCGAGCCGCTGGAACACGCGGGTCACATTCCCATCCACGATCGGCTCGGGCGCCCCGAACACGATCGAGGCGATGGCTCCCGCCGTGTAGCGCCCAACCCCGGGCAGCGCCCTCAGCTCCGCGGGATCCGACGGCACCCGCCCGCCGTGGCGCTCGGCCACCGCCTTCGCCGCCGCGTGCAAGAGCCTCGCCCGCCGGTAGTACCCGAGGCCCTGCCAGGCTGTGAGCACCTCATCCTCGGGCGCAGCCGCCAAGGCCGCCACGGTGGGGAACCTGCGGACAAACGGCCCAAACTTCTCCAAAACCCTCGAAACCTGCGTCTGCTGCAGCATCAACTCGCTCACCAGCCCGTGGTACCCGCTCCGGCGGCGACGCCACGGCAGCTCCCGGGCGGCCCCCGCAAACCACGCCTCCAGCGGGCGGGCCGCAGCAGCAGCGGGCGAGACGGTCGCCGAAGCCTGTTTTCGGGGTTGTTTGCGGGTCGACTGTGCCATCTCCGGCGCCGAGACTGCGTACAAGAACCTGTCCGAACCTTGCGGCATTTGCCGCGGTTCGGTAGCGTACGGAACTTCGACGGGCGGTCCCGCCCGACGAGTGGAGAAACTCATGGCCAGCAAGTCGTTCTACACCCTCGATGAGGCAGCCAAGCGCCTCGGCAAGACCGCCTCTGAAATCAACGCGATGGCCGACAAGGGCCTCCTGCAGCGGGTCAATCACGAGGGTCAGATCAAGTTCCGCGTCGAGCAGGTCGAGGTCCTTGCCTCGGACGACGACGCCATCGACCTGAACGATGACATCGGACCGATCGGCTTGGCCGACTCGGGATCGGCTGCTCCGATTCCTGCTGCACCTGCTCCGAAGAAGGGCGGCATCGCTCCTCCCGACGATGACTCGGTGCTCGGCCTCGCAGGCACTGGCTCGGGCGCCGGCATGGGTGGACTCGGCGACTCTGGCGAGCGCACCGGCGTCAGCGCCCTTTCGGGTCGCGGCAAGGGCGGCGACAATGTCGAGATCGGCCTTGAGACCGTTGGCTCCGGCTCAGGTCTCCTTGACCTCACCCGCGACAGCGACGAGACGGCGCTCGGGGCCGAACTCATGGACCAGGTCTACTCGAACGACGCGGGCGGCTCGCAGGCCGGCCAGAGCGGCATCTTCGCCGCGGCTGCCATGGAGACCCCCGATGCCGCGGCGCCGATCGCCACCGGCATGATGGTCGCCGAGGCCTACGACGGCGCCTGGTCGGGTGCGGGCCTCGGCATGATGATTGCCGCGGTCGCCGCCCTGGTCGTGGCTGCGCTCATCATCGTGACCGCGGGCCTTGGCTCGGGCTCGGCCGTCGCGAACAACTTCACGGGCAACCTCATCGCGTGGGCGGGCAGCCTTGCCGGCATCGTGGCGGTGTTCGGCCTGCTCGGCTTCTTCATCGGTCGCGCGACCGAGTGAGCGACCGAGGCCGATGCTGCTGACCCGATACGGCATCCGCGAATGGATGATCATCACCCTCGCCGCTGCGATTCCCGCAGCGGCGGGTGTGTTCTTCGGCTGGTTGTGGCTCTCGGCGATCGCTGTCGTCGTGTGGCTGGCGCTGGCCTCGTTCTTCCGTGATCCGCTCGGCCGCAAGCCCGCCAGCGCCGACCCGCGCGACCTCGTGAGCCCCGCCGATGGCCTGGTGAGCGCGGTCCTCGAGGTGCCCGAGCACCCGTCGACCGCCGGACCTGCGGTCATCGTGCGCATCTATCTGTCGGTATTCGATGTGCACATCAACCGGATGCCCTGCGACTGCGAGGTGCTCGGCACCATCCACACGCCGGGCAAGTACCTCGATGTCCGCATCGAGGAGAGCGCCAAGGTCAACGAGTCGATGGTCACGCGCCTGCGCTCGGCGGGCGGCGTGCTGCTCGGCGTGAAGCAGATCTCGGGCAAGGTCGCGCGGCACATCGTGTGCCCGATCGCGGCCGGCCAGCGCTTCGCGCGCGGCGAGCGCTTCGGCATGATCAAGTTCGGCTCGACCACCGAGCTCGTGGTGCCGACCGCGGAGCTTGAGAAGGTCTGCGTGTCGAAGGGCGACCGCGTGACGGGCGGCGTGACGGTCCTCGCCCGCATGAAGCGGATCTAGCCCGCGGCAGCGCCGCCCTGCTTCTCGGCGAACAACTCGTCGAGCGACAGCATCGCGTGGCGCGCGTGCGGGATGACGATCGAGCCGCCGACGACAAGCGCGACATTGATCGCATCGACGATCTGGTCCTTCGTGTAGCCGAGCTTCACGCACTGCTCGAGGTGGTAGTCGATGCAGTCGTTGCAGCGGAGCACGGCGCTCGCGACGAGGCCGAGCAGCTCCTTCGTGCGCCCATCGAGCGCGCCGTCCTCGTAGGTGGCGCTGTCGAGGCGCAGGAAGCGCTTGATCCCCAGATGATCTGCGTCCATGAGGGCCGCCTGGCCCTTCGCGCGCTCGGTGCGGAATTCAGCGATCGTTCGTCGTGGCATGCGCGCACTGTAGCGCGCGCGTCACGCGGCCTTGCGCCAGCCGTCGCCCTCGTCCTGGCCGTCCTCATCCTCGCGCTCGTCGGCGTCGCCGGCGCTTCCGTGCGCGTCGGGCCACGAGAACTTCGAGCGGTGATGCACGCGCACGAGCTTCGCCATCTGCGCCGCGAACACGGGGCGCAGCGCGTCGATCAGGCCCGCGAGCTCGTCCTTGAACGGCTCGCTGCGGTTCCTGAACAGGAAGAACACCCCCATACACTCGTCGCCGCTGTGCGCTGGCCACGCGACGAGCTCGCACTCGTCGAGCACCGATGCCTCGAGGCCGATCGACTCGATGAACTCGGCGGTGTCTGCGAAGCGCAGGATGTCGTCGGCTGCGGCGATGCGCGGGCAGATCTCGTCGGCAAGCCGCTGGAGCAACGGCTCCGCGGTCGTGCGCGGGCAGTCGTAGTGGACATACGCGCCGAGCCCGAACTGGGTTGGCTTCGAGCCGGGCAGGAAGACGGCCGCGTTGGTCGCGCCGGTCTTGGTGAGCAGGTACTGCATCGCGGTGCGCAGCAGGTCCTCGACATCGAGCTCCTGCGAGAGCAGTCCGCGGAACTCGCCCACGATCGCGGCCTCGTCGACGCGGTCGCGGAACTCGCTGAGGCCCTCGCTGAGCGAGTCGATCTGCTTCGAGAACTCGCCGCGCGTCATCGACAGCTTGCGGCAAATGCCCTTGAGGCGCGCGATGCGTTCGTCGCGCGCGCGGTCCTCGCGGCCGAGCGCGAGCGCATGCTGAAGACGGGCGATGAGCTCGCCCTCGTCGTGCGAGAGGTCGATCCAGTCGATCGCGCCGGCGCGGACGGCCTCGAGCAGCTTCGGGCCGCGCGGCGCGTTGCCCGCGACCATGAGCTTGGTGGCCGAGCTGATGCGGCGGGCCTGCGCGGCGATGGGCGCAAAGTGCTTCGGCGCCAGGCGATCGCTCACGAGGATGATGTCGGTGGCGCCGCTCACGAGGTGCGCGATCGCGGCGTCGCTCGAGTCGACATGCTCGCAACTGATGACTGCGCCGGCGAGCAGGTTCGAGACCCGCGCCAGCGAGATCGCGTCGAACCCGACGCAGAGGGCGGCGCCCGTCGAGGCACCGCGGGACTCGGAACCGAGTTCCACCGAATCGTCGGAGGATGAATCGTCGAAATGCCCGTCGTTCACAGACCCGCTCCCCTCGTTCGAACCGTGCCCTGGTCTCCCGTTCGCGGGATTCCTTCGGGACACCTCCTCAGGTGCGCCACCGAGATCGGCGCGCGCGCGGGTGCGCATGAAGCGGTCTGAACGCAAACGGCGAAGGGCGCGTCAGGCGAGTCCGTCTGTAGCGGGAAGTTGGAACGAAGGGTCGGCGGAGATTCGCGTGTTTCACCGATGAAACAGCCCAATCGCGCAATTCTTGCCGAGGCCGGCCGTGGCGGATTCGGCACTCAAGTCGAGTGACCCTCAGGGCTTGGGCGCATGGCGCTCGCGCCACTTGGTGACCGCCTCGGGCTCGCGCGGATAGATCGGCGCGAGAACCATCGGGTCGACCGTGGCCTTGCGCGAGAACGCCAACTGGACCAGCAGCGCGAAGCCACAGGGGTCGGTCGCGATCGGGCGCAGGCGCGCGTCGGAGCGGCGCACGACCTCGAGAAGCGCGGGATCGAGATGCTCGTCCGAAAGCACCGCGCCGCCCGCTGCCGCGACCGCGCTCACCTTGGGCATGAACGCGACTGCATCGACGACCTCGCCTGCCTCTTCGACGAACACGGCGCCGCCGTCGCGCGTCACGCGCGCGCACCACGCCGTGCCCGCCTTCGAGGCGAGCGCGACGAGCCACGGGCCCTTGTTCTGCCCCTGCCCGCCGCGCACCGCGTCGGAAGCGGCGAACACGGTGGCCGAGCCGAGCGCGACGACCGGAATCCCTCGCGCGAGCGCAAACGCCTTGGCGAACGCGATCGACACGCGCAGCCCCGTGAAGCCGCCCGGGCCCGTGGTCACGCCCACGGCATCGAACTGCCACGGCTCGACATGCGCTTCATCGCAGAGTTCCTTGAGCTCGTCCCAGATCGGCTCGCGGTCGCGGACGGCGGCTGGATCGAACTGCCGCTCGAACACGACGGGGCCGCGGCTGACCAGGATCGTCGTCACCCGCTGCGAGCAGTCGACGGCCAGGATCGTGCTGTTCATGCAAGCGCCTCGCCCGCGCCGCGCGGCGGTCCCTCGAGGAAGCTCGCGATCGGAAGCGCGGATTCCTCGAGCGCGTGCGCGGTGGGCGCAGGCTTGTCGAGGTCGAGCTGGATCACGCGCCCATAGGCATGGCCCGTGTTCAGGATGACCACATTCGGCTCGCGCACGAGCACGCCGTCGGGCGCGGGTTCATGCCCGATGATGAAGACGCGCGCGCCCCACTCCCGCGCCAGCGCCTCGAGCTGCGCGCGCTCGTGCGTGCGGCCCCAGGTCATGAGATGCGCGGCGCCAAACGGGGGATCGAGGTCCTCGTCGATGAGATTCCGCTCGAGCACGCGGAGGTCGAAGTGGCGCATGGCCCCGGCGCTCGGGAGCGAGTGCGAGATCACGGCGCCGTTCGAGCACACGACCGCGAGCGGCATGGCTGCGACGAAGCGCGTGACGGCGGCGGCGGCCTCGAAGGCATCGTCGCCGAACGCCTCGTCGAGCCCCGCCTCGAACGCAGAGGTGCAGTGGATGCCGCCCTTCTCGATCTCGTGGCCGCGGGCCTGCGCGATCTCGTGGTTGGCGAGGATCGGGTGCACCTGCCCGGGATGCGCGAGGACGAGCTCGGCCACGCGCGCGAGCAGGCGATGGCTCATGTCGACGCCGTCCTGCAGCGTCTCGCCGTGGATGATCTCCTGCAGCACGATGTGGTGGTCGGGCGACGCATCAAGCCGCGCGGCGCGCACCGCCGCCTCGAAGTGGAGCACGCTGTCGTGGACATCGCCCGTGACCAGCACGCGCCCGCGGGCGGGCAGCCGCACCGCGCACTTGATGCGCACGCGCGACGACCGCAGCTGCTGCGCGGCGGCGTCGAGCAGCTTCGCGAACTCACGGGCGTTGTGGCGCCAGGCGGTCATGCGGCCTTCATTCGGCTTTCATCGCGCGGATCGCGCGCTCACCATGTGGTCGCGAACACGGTGAAGGGCACGCGGCCCTTGCCCGTCGCGGTCTCGATCTCGATCTCGCCCTCGTAGGTCCCGCCCCGCTCGGCGACGACCTCGAGCGTGACCATCGCGCCGTCGACGCCGACATCGCGCTTCGACACGAACTTCACGGCAAGCCCGGCGATCAGCGAACGCGCGGACTTCACCTCGCGCCACTCGGGCCGCTCGACCGCACCCTTCTTGGGCGGGTTGTAGTGCTCGAGCTCGACCTCGATGGTGCGCGGCGCGCCGTTGTGCGCGGAGCCCGCGTCGACGAGCGACTCCTTCACGATCCAGAAGCGCGCGTAGCGCTCCATGTCGTTCTTCGAGCCCGTGCATTCGTCGCGCACGCGCAGCGGGATCACGGGGCACTCCGCGCGGTCGGTCCACACGAACCACCACAGCGGCATCTGCTCGCACGCACGGCCCGAGAGATCCCAGCGCAGCTCGTACTCGGCGCGCGGCTGGTCCTTCGCGGGATCGAAGCCGACGAAGACGGGCGCCTTGCCGCCCGAGCGCGTGATCGAGAACGGCTTGCCGTCGGCGGCACGCAGCTTGACCGTGCCCGAGGTGACTTCCCTGAGCGCGTCGACATAGGGCGGCTCTGCGATCACCTTCAGGCGCACATCGCCGCGGATCTTGGCCTGCGCGGGCGGCGCGCCGTTGAAGGTGAGGAAGACGACGGCCTCCTTCACGCCGGGCGCACGCGGCGCGGCCAGCGACGCCGAGAGCTCGAGCGTGCCGCCAGGCGCGATCTTCCTGCCGGCGACATCGCTGATCGCCGTGCACTTGCAGTTCGGCGTCGCGGCCAGCACGGTGACCTCGGTCTTGCCGCCGTTGATGATGGTGAACTTCGCGGGGTGCGTCGAGCCTGGCTCGATCGGCCCGAGTTCGACCACGGGCGGCGCGATCACGATGGGCGACGGCTGCTGAGGCGCGGCAGGCGCCTGCGCGCGGGCGGTCATGGCGACGGGCATGAGCGCGAGCGCGCCGGCGAGAAGTTGGATGAGCATCGGTTGCATTCGCTGCATGCGGTTCCTACGGGCGAGTCAGGGCTCGGTTCCAGCGGCGCGCGCCGCCTTGCGGTCGGCGCGGTAGTTGACCATCTCGACCGCCAGGGCGAAGCCCATCGCGAAGTAGATGTAGCCCTTCGAGACATGCGTCCCGAAGCCGTCGGCGACGAGCATCACGCCGATCAGGAGCAGGAACGACAGCGCGAGCACCTTCACCGACCTGCGGCGCTCGACGAAGGTCGAGATCGGCTCTGCTGCGAACATCATGACGGCGACCGAGGCGACCACGGCGGCGACCATCGTGGGCAGGTGCTCGGACATGCCGACCGCGGTGATGACGCTGTCGAGCGAGAAGACGATGTCCATGAGCATGATCTGCGCGATCACGCCGGCGACCGAGACCTTGGCGGGGCGCAGGTCGGGCTGCGGGCCGGCGCTCACATGGTGCAGCTCCTTCACCGCCTTGAACATGAGCACCATGCCGCCGACGATCAGGATGATGTCGCGCCAGCTCAGGCTGAAGGCCTTGCCCGCGGCCGAGAAGGCGACCACCTCGCCGGTCAGGCTGCGCACCCAGTTGATGCCCCACAGGAGCGCGATGCGCATGAGCATCGCGGCGACCAGGCCCACGCGGCGGGCGAAGCGCTGCCGCTCGGGCGGCAGGCGCGCCGACAGGACGGCGATGAACACCACATTGTCGACGCCGAGGACGATCTCGAGCATCGTGAGCGTGGCGAACGCAAGCAGGTTTTCAGGAGAGAAGATCGAGACGACGGCGTCCACCGCGTCAGGTTAGCCGATCCGATCATGCGGGCGCGGCAAGGAGTTCGCCTGAAAAAGCAGCCGGGCGCGGGGAGACCCGCGCCCGGCATTCGATTCATGCGTCGCGATGCGGACGGTTCAGCCGCCCCAGGCGTTCAGGAGGGCAGCGAGGTCGATGCCGTCGACGCCGCCGTCATGGTTGATGTCGCCGACGCCGATGCCGTTCCAATTGTTGAGGAGCGTGGCGAGGTCGGCGCCGTCGATCGTGCCGTTGCAGTCGAGGTCCTCGGGCGCGCACGGGGGGGCGCAGGCTGCGTCGCCCGTGGGCGGCACGATCTTGAAGATCGCGCCGTCGGTGGTGCTGCCGTGGTCGACGACATACATCTCGCCGTTGGTGTCCTCGCCGAACGACACGATCTGGTTCAGCGTGAAGCCGTCGAGCGACGGCGTCATCTGCGCGTTGCGAACCGTGAACTCGCTCTGCGTGTTGGTCGCCGAGTCGTAGCGGAGGCTCCATACATTGTTGTTCACATAGTCGGCGTAGAAGTAGGTTCCCTCGAGGCCGGTGATGAGGCAGCCGCGGTAGACATATCCGCCGGTGATCGAGAAGCCGCCCGCTGTGCCCGCGACATGCGAGTAGGTGCGGATCGGATTGGTGAGCGTCGCGGCGTTGCAGGTGCAGCCCGTCAGGCCGGTGCAAGACAGGCCTTCCATGCAGCGCCAGCCGTAGTTGCGGCCGCCGCTGATGCCGCCCTTCTGGAAGTTGATCTCCTCGATGGCATTCTGGCCGACATCGCCGATCCAGAGGTCGCCGGTGGCGCGGTCAAAGGAGCTGCGCCACGGGTTGCGAAGGCCATAGGCCCACAGCGTGTCGTCGGTGGTCACGCCGCCGACGAAGGGGTTGTCTGCAGGAACGGTGTAGTACGGCGCGGCGCCGCCCACGACAGGCTTGATGCGGTGCATCTTGCCCAGTGGCGACGCGAGGTTCTGCCCGTTGCCGTTCGGATCGTTGGCCGATCCGCCGTCGCCGGTGCCCATGTACAGGTTTCCGTCGGGACCGAAGGCGATCCATCCGCCGTTGTGGTTGGTGAAGGGATCGGCCCAGCTCATCATCGTGACGCCGGCCGTGTTCGCGACATCGGGGTTGGCGGCCGAGCGCGTGTAGCGCGCGAGCACATTGGTGTTGAGACCGGTGTAGTAGATGTAGAACTGCCCGTTCTTCGCGTAGCCCGGGTCGAATGCGAGTCCAAGCAGGCCGCGCTCGTCGCTCGAGGTCGTGCCGCCCGTCACGGCGACGGTGAGGAACGGCGTCGGCAGCAGCGTGTTGGTCGAGAGGTCGAAGATGCGGATCGAGCCGCCCTTGAGCACGATGTACAGGCGGTTCGGCTGGCCAGGCGCCGTGGTCACATACAGCGGGAAGGTCAGGCCGCCGACGATGCGCTTGGTGCGGACATTCACCACCTGCGCCTCAGCCGAAGGAGCGGCGAGGCCGAAGGCGAGCGCGGCGAGTGCGAAGACGATGGCGGGGATGGATGCGAGCTTCTTCAGCATGGAACGGACTCGAGGGAGCGAATTGCCTACAGCGCCCACGGGGAACGCCCGTGAACGACGCTGAGTATTCGGAACATACGGCATCAGGGACGCGTTTCCACGCGGAGAACGGCGGTATTCGTCGAAACCCTCCGACCGTGCGGGCGAGCCCGAGAATCGCGTATCCAAAGCCGCGCTCAGCGCGCGGCCGGTTCCGACTCGGCTGCCAGCGCAGCGAGCCGCAAGCCCATTTCCTGCAGGGTCTTTCGATAGGGTTCGGCGGCGGCGGCGATGTCGCGCGCCGCTGCGTCGGACCCAGGCACGGCATCCTCGATCGCCTCTCGTAGCAGCGGCCATGGTGCGGTCGCGTATCCCGAGGACCGATCGGTGGCGGCGTACAGGTTGCGGAACCAGGGGCGGCCCTTGAGGCCGTCGCCGCTCATCCATGCAGCGGGAAGCGCGCGCAGCGCGGTGTCGTCGCCCGCGCGCGGCGCGCGTGCGAGGCGCGCCTCGGCGTCCGCGGCCGGTGCGGCGCACGCGCGTGCAAGCGTCACGAGCCCGGCGACGTCGGCGGTCGGCAGCCCGCGTTCGCGCGCGAGCTTCTCGAGGCGCTCGGCCTGGATCACGCAGTCGGCGGCGAGCTCCTTCGGCGACACGACGGGCGCGTCGATGGTCGCGAACTCGGCCATCATCGCGCTCGCGATGCCCGCGACCAGCTGCGCTGCGGCGTAGTCCTCGCCCACCGTCGAGCGGTACCACGCGACGGTGTCGTAGTTCGAGTGGTAGCTCGTGCCTTCGCTTCCTCCCGCGGAGAGCGACACCGACGGCACGCCGGCATGGCACCAGAAGGCGACATGGTCGCTGCCGCCGCCGAGGTCGCCGTAGCCGGGCAGCCCCGCGCGCACGCCGTCCTTCTCGACCGACCACGCCTCGAGCGCGCTTCCCGCGCCGTGCGGGCCTGGCGCTGCTGCAAGCGCGCGCGTGGCTGCGGCGCGCAGCGTGGGCGAGACGGCGCCGCCCGGCTTCAGGCCCATCGCGGCCATGTCGAGGTTGATGTACGCGACCGCGCTCTTCCCGAGCCCCGCCGCGTCGCGCTCGACGAACTCGCTCGAGCCGAAGATGCCGTACTCCTCGGCGCCCCAGGTGCAGAACACGACGGTGCGGTCGGCGCGCACGCCCGCGCGCGCGAGCTCGCAGAAGTTGCGCGCGCTCTCGAGCGTGCAGATGGTGCCCGCGAGCGGATCGGCTGCACCGAAGCACCACGCGTCATGGTGCGAGCCGAGGATGACCTCCTCCTCGGGCCGCGCCGCCCCGCGCAGGCGCGCGACCACATTCGCGGTGCGCGTGACCTCGCGCCGCTGCTCGACCTCGAGGCGCAGGCGCAGCGCGCCGCCCTCGAGCGGATAGTCGCTCGCGAGGCCGCCCCGCCACTCCTTCGGCGCCGCGACGCCCTTCATGCGCATGAAGATCCGCTGCGCGGCGCCGTAGCCGATCGGCTGCACGGGAATGCGCGGCAGCCCGGCGTCGGCGGGGTCGAGCCGCGGCGCATCCTTCGACGCGAAGTGGAACGGCGTGAGCGGATCGCCTGAGTGCGGAAGCGTGATGAGCGAGCCGCGCTGCACGCAGTCGGCGTTCGCCCAGCTGCCGCCATCGGGCCAGGTCTTGCCCTTCGCGATGCCAGAGTCGGCGGGGTCCGTGAAGATCACGAGCCCCGCGCAGCCGGCGTCCTCCGCGAACTTCGCCTTGTATCCGCGGAAGTTCCCGCCGTAGCGCGCGAGCGCGATCTTGCCGCGCGCGTCGACGCCGAGTTCCTTCAGGCGCGCGAAGTCCTCGCGGCGACCGTAGTTCACATAGACGACGCCCGCCTCGGCCACGCCCGATCCGCTCCACGCGTTCCACGCGATGTCGAGGTCGGGATGCGCGGTCTGCGGATCGACCGCGAGGTTCGGCTCGGTCACGGGAAGCGCCAGCACGCCGCGGCGCTCGCCGGGCTTCGCGGCGTCTGCGCCCAGGATCTCGAGCCGCGCCTTCACGGGCCGCGCGAGCAGCGGGAAGAACTCCTGCACCTCGACCTCGAAGCCGTCGATCCCTGCGCCCATCGCGCGAAACTCGCCCGCGATCCGCTCGATGGTGCGCGCGTCGCCCGCGGTGCCCGCGACATGCGGCTCGCTCGCGAGCAGCACGTGCGTGGCGGCCAGCCGCGCCGCGTCAGGCATGCGCGAGACCGTGGCGGGATCGAGGTCCTGCGCGCAGAGCGCGAGGGGAGTCAGGGCGAGGCTCAGCATGTTCGTTCAGTGCTCGAGGTAGTCGAGGTCGCGTTGGAAGGTCTCGTCGAGCGCGATGGCGGCTAAGAGGCCGACCGCCACGCAGCAGATGCCGAGCACCCAGGTCGCCTGCACCGCCCCGAGCGCGGGCTTCATTGCGAACCAGATCGAGGTGATCGGCACCGCCATCGCGCGCACGAAGTTCGGCGCGCTGGTCGCTGCGGTCGCGCGCAGGTTGGTGCCGAACTGCTCGCTCGCGGTGGTCACGAAGATCGCCCAGTAGCCCGTCGCCGCGCCCACGAGGCTCATCATCCAGTAGAACTCCTGCGCACCGCGCGGCGCGATCGCGAAGAAGAGCGCGATCGACGCGGCCAGCAGCGCGAGGAACCCCATGATCGTGCGCGTTCGGCTGCGGATCACCTGCGAGGTGAGGCCGCTCGCGACATCGCCCACGACCACGCCGAGGTAGGCCCAGAAGATCACCTTGCCGGGGTTGATCTCGTCGGTGATTCCCATCGCCTTGCCGATCTCGGGCGCGAACACGAACATCACGCCGCCCACGAACCAGATCGGCATGGCCGAGAGGACGACGAGCGCGAACCGCGCGAAGCGCCGCGGCGGCCACAGGAGCTGCAGCGGATTGCCGCGCTGGATGCCTTCCTTCGCGCGCGCCTGCTCGAACAGCCCGCTCTCGACCACGCCGATCCGGAGAACGAGGAGGACGAGGCCGAGGCAGCCGCCGAGCAGATAGCAGTGGTTCCACGGCAGCGGCTCGAACACGAGTCCTGCCGCGACGATGCCCGCCGCGACGGCGCCCGACAGGCCGATGGTCGCGACGATGGTGGTGCCGATGCCGCGCTTCGCGGTGGGCAGCATCTCGGAGACCAGCGTGATGCCCGCGCCGAGCTCGCCCGCGAGGCCGAACCCGGCGATGAAGCGCAGCGCCTCGTACTGCCAGATGTCGGTGACGAACGCGTTCAGGATGTTGGCGACCGAGTACAGCAGGATCGAGCCGAACAGCGTGCGCAGCCGGCCGAGCCGGTCGCCGAGCATGCCGAACGCGATGCCGCCGAGCAGCATGCCGATGAGCTGGATGTCGAGCAGGTTCTTGCCGATGCGCGTGATCTCGGCGGGATCGGTCACGCCGAGCGCCTTCAGGCTGGGCACGCGCAGGATCGAGAACAGCACCAGGTCGAAGAGGTCGACGAAGTACCCGAGCGCCGCGACGGCGATCACCAGGAGCGTCTTGCGGTCGATGGGCCTATCGGAAGCCTGCTGTGCGCTCATGCGGCCATCGTAGTGGATCGCTCGACGGTCCCGCGCCGCAGGAACCTGCGGACGAGCCGCACGCTGCGCTCGACGACGATGATCGGGAGCAGCAGCAGGACGACGCGTGCGGACCAGCGCAGGACCCACGCGGCCCAGAGGGTCCAGTGGCGCCCGGCGAACAGCCGGTCGTAGTCGGACTCGGAGACCTGCGATCCCGGGAAGTAGCCGCACACGACGGCGAGCGCGTTGTACAAGAGTCGCTCGGCGCGCTTGTCACCGAGGGGAACATAGACCGCCTCGATGAAGCGGAAGTACGCGCGCGTCGCATCGGGACTCGTGGTCGCGATCACGACATCGTTCAGGAAGCTCCCGTAGTAGTCCGACTGCCCGTCGGCCAGCGGCGTCATCGGCTTCATCTCGATGCTGAACGGCGTCGCGCGCCGAAGCTCGGCGATGTCGACGGGCTTACCGCCGAGGGCGAGGTACGAGCCCTCGAGCACATCGATCAGGCCGACGCGAACCTCGCCCGCGAACTGGTACTTCGTCCGGACAAGCACATGGCCCTGCCCGTAGAGAAAGCCGGAGATGGGCAGGATCTCGACGCGGTGGAAGGGAATCCCCGCCCGCAAGAGATACACGCCGAGACCCCTGCACTTGTTGGCGCAGTTGCCCTTGCCGTAAAGCATGGTCTGCTCGTAGAGGGCGTTTGGCAGCACCTCGTAGATCGGCTCGGTCGACGAGTACGGGATCGAGCCGATCACGCGCTTGGCATCGAGCACGGGGGACGCCGCGTCCCAGTCGACCACGGGATCAGGGCCGACCGTGATGGCCGATGCCTTCTGGAACGAGATCGGCGACTCCCAGAGGAAGCCCGCAGCGAGGACGCAGACGAGCAGCGCCGCGGCCGCAGCCACGAGCTCGATCGTCAGGAGAATGCGTCGGATCGGATGCAAGGTTCGGACGAGCGCCTTCAAAGATGGTCTAGGTTCGCCGAGAGTACTTCGACGGTTGCCCGAGGTGCGTGGAATCCGAGGAGGTCGATGAGATTCGAACCGTACCCTCGGCAGGATGATCGCGAGCGCCGAGCATCAGAGGAATCCGATCGCCTGAAGTTGACGGAGTGCCGCCGATTCCCATCCGCGGTTCGCAGCCGGGCTGGCCGGAGATGGGTGCAGGACGGTCGCAAACACGAGGTCCGTTCCTGCAAGCGCCTGCTTCGCACGCTCGGTCGCGAATGCGCCGACGCCGATGACCATGCGTGGGCGGACCGCGGAGACGACTTCACGCAACGCGCGATCGCACTCCAGAGACAACGGGCCGCGTGCATGGGCAGGCAGTTTGTCCGGCGTGATGTTCGCGCCGGATTCCGACACGAACGCAAGCGGACACCAGTTCCACACAAACGCACGGCGGAAGAATGCCTCGCGGGTGCCGAACTGGCCGGCCATCAACCCCCAGAACCTGCGGCCGCTCACCTCGGACCGCGCGCACTCGAGCCCCTCCACGCGTCGCTTCGGATGCTCGGACTTCGGCGCCTGCACCCTCCCCTCGATGCCGAGGAACCCGCGCACCGCTGCGACTTCGCCGAACGGGACGCCCGTCTGCGACATGCCGAAGGGCCCGGGATTCATGCCGAGGAAGAGTGCGTCGATCGGCGCGCGCGCAAGCGCGAGGTAGCGCTCGTGTGGTTCGCGCGCGTAGTCGAGCGGCGCGTAGGTGTAGGCGACCGGATCGCCGAAGCGCAGCGCGCCCGTCGCGCGCGCAAGCCGCCGCGAGACGCGCGTCAGCTCGCGCACCGCGGCACTCGCTCGATTTTTCGGGGCTTTGGTCGATGTCGCGGAGGGCATGGCTCCCGCTACACTAACCGCCCCAAAGCTCGACTGGACAGGTGTCCGAGCGGTTGAAGGAGCAGCATTGGAAATGCTGTATACGGGGTAACCTGTATCGGGAGTTCGAATCTCCCCCTGTCCGTTACGAAGCAGCCCCGCGCCTTGGCGCGGGGCTGCTTCGTAACAGAGCAGGACCAAACGACTCGTCATACGCCAACGGCGCCGCCCCTGCGGTCCATTCTCCACTCTCGATTCTCCGCTCCCGCATCGCGCCCCGCGCCTTGGCGCGGGGCTGCTTCGTAACAGAGCAGGACCAAACGACTCGGCACACGCCAACGGCGTCGCCCCTGCGGTCCATTCTCCACTCTCGATTCTCCGCTCCCGCATCGCGGCGCGAACTTCGACCCAATCGATTCTCGAGCGTCCTTCCTCCAACTTCGCACGCGGCGAATGCCGCGTGCTAGTCGCTGGTCGTCTGGCACTCCGTCGTGAACCCGCTCAGATGCGGTCCCTCGATCGCCCGGCCGGCGAATCCAAGCCGCTCATTCCATGTGTTCATCCTGCGCGCGATTGCACCAGGCAGCACCAGCGGCATGCGGACCCTGCGGTTCGAGATCCGCAAGCTCTCTCCCGCGCGCTTCATCCAGTCCCCCTCCGGCACGCCCAGGAACCCCGCGATGCCCGCAAGACTCTCCTCCGGCCGCGCGAGCAGATCGGCGTGATTCACCCGATACAGCCGGTCCCCGAGCTGCGCAGCCGCCCGCTCCACCGACTTCAGGCTCGCGATCCACTCGATCGCGGCGCGCGTCGCGAACTCCGCCTCGGGCACGAGGTACTCAGGCTCGATCTCGAGGTCGCCGACCTCGCGCGACAGCGTGCGCCACTTGCAGTCGTCGGCGCCCCACCAGCGGTTCGCGCGACCGCGCCCGAGGATGTTGTAGTCGTTCTTCCGCGAGAGCTGCACGATCGAGCGCACGACATCGACGCCGTCGCGGCGGATCTCGATGTACCGCGTGCGGGAATCGATGGCCTCGAGGAACGCGATGCGGAACGCGTTGATCGGCGTCTTCTCGAGCATCTGCCCGTCGTCAGCCAGCGCATGGCGGAAGACGCGGCGGAAGCGCACGCGCACCGATTCGTCGACGTCACCGCTTCCGAGCACGCAATGGCCCGCGCGCAGGTCGAACACCCCGCCGTAGTCGGTGGCGGGAGAGATCGCATACCAGCGGTCCACGGGCTCGAAGTAATAGTTCAGGCGCGGCGAGAACCCGAGCGCGCGCCCAAGCGCCGTCGTGCCCGAGCGGCCTGAACCGACGATGAACGCGGGCCCGCGCGCGCTTGCCCGCGCGTCGAGCTCGGACGGCATGGACGCCAGCAATTCGCTGCGCGCCTTCGCGGCGCGCCAGCGCATCGTGCGCGCCGCGGTGAGCGCGGGCAACGGCAGCAGCTCGGTGATGGCGGTCCGAATGGACATTCTTCTCCCTACTGTGGGCTGGTTGCATCGGCGGCACAGGTAGTGCGCTTCCCCGAAAGGACAGATTCAGCATGCCCGACGACGCGGGCGATGCAAGCCGCGCGGGTCCTGACGATCGCAAGGCGGTTGATCTGTGCGGCCTGTCGCGGCTATTCGGACGATCCGATCAGTTCGGACGGTGTCCGTTCGCGGACCTGTGCACCGAGAGCGCGCTGAGGCACGGACACGAGCGCGAATCGAGGATCTCGACCCTGAGGAAACTTGCCTTGGTCTCGGGCACGCGCACGATGCGCTTGTGGCCGACGGTGGTGCCTTCGGCAAGCGTCGTCCAGTCGCGATGGTTGTTGCTCGGTTCGGCGGGCACCGAGATGCGCCACGACTTCACGCGCTGCCCGAGCCATGTGGGCTCTGCGAGCACGACGCGGTCGAACGGCCTTGAGGAATCGAGCTCGACCTCGATCATCGCGGCGGTCGCGCCGTCCTCCGTCGCCCAGTAGGTCCTCGGATCGCCATCGACCGCCTTGTCGGAGCCGAACTCGAGCGCCTTCGGCCTCTCGTTCGCGCCGACAGGCGTGAACCCGCGCATGTTGTCGCTCGCGGTCGGCCGGCCCAGCGCGAGATCGGTGCCCGTGCCATAGGTCGCGTCGATAAGCGCGCGCAGGCCGAGCACGGCCTTCGCGTCGTTTTCATGGATG
>Ga0208783_10000048_pt1 | contig 67483 bp, 35 predicted proteins | sample DEB19_08_DNA_2_FD_184529 | JGI IMG/M metagenome (GOLD analysis project Ga0208783, IMG submission 184529) | Aqueous microbial communities from the Delaware River and Bay under freshwater to marine salinity gradient to study organic matter... | ecosystem: Environmental > Aquatic > Marine >... | reverse complement strand
GCCCGAGATCGTGTTGATCTGGTCCACCACGAGCGTTCCGGCGCCGGTCTTCTCGAGCGGCAGGGTGCCGGAAAGAGTCGGATAGCCTGCGGCGGTCTGCGTCTGCGTGCCGCTGGCCACGTTGATCACGATCGAACTCGGCGCCGAGCCGTGGGTGAACACGAGATTGATGTCGTTGCCCGTGTTCGTGATCGAGAACGTGCCGCCCGACAGCGAGTTGGCAAAGCCACCCGTGCCATTGGCCGCACTCGTCACGATCTGAAACTTCGTCGCGTCGAAGCCGGTGATGCCACCGGCTGCGGTCGCGATCTTCCAGGTGTAGTCGCTTGCGGCATTGAAGTTGGAGGCGTTGCCGCTGGTGTCGGGGTTGATGCCCGAGAGCGTCCAGAGGTTGACCTTGAAGGGATCGCCGCTCGTCGAATCAACCGACAGCGAGCCGCCCACGTTCAGAAGATCCCACGAGTTGGCCGCGCCGGCCGAGCCGGTGGCGCTGAGCATCTGCCAGTTGTAGTTGGCGCCGCTCACCAAGGAGACGTTGCCCGTGATGGTGAGGGTTCCGGGGCTTGCGCCCGGCGCGAGCGTGGCGCCCGAGGCGAGCGTCACGGCCCCGCCCACGGTGCCCGTGCCGCCGAGCGTTGCCCCTGAGGCCACGTTCACGGCACCCGTGGCCGCGGTGTTGTTGCCGTTCACAAGCAGCACGCCCGCCGCGATGGTGGTGTTGCCGGTGTAGGTGTTGGTGCCGCCGAGGGCCCAGGTGCCAGCGCCGGTTTTGGTGACCGAGAGCACGTCACCGACGGGATCGGTGCCGTTGGTCAGCTGGCTCGCGACGGTGTTTTTGCCGGTGCCCGCTCCACCAAGGGTGAGCGTGCGGGCGCCCGTGCCGGCGAGCACGTTGGCCCCACCGCCGCTGCCGTAGGTCACCGCCCCGGCGCCGGTCGATTCGAGCGTGGCGCCGTTCACCCCGATCGTGAAGAGGCGGTCGGTCGAAGAGTTGCTCGCGCCGGTGTAGCGGAGCGTTCCACGATCAAGCACCAGGTTGGCCGCAGCGCTCGACGATGAGCCGAACGTGCTGCTCGCTCCGGCGTTCGACACCTGGCTCACCGAGAGCGTGCTGGCGAAGTTGATGGCCGAAGTTCCCGTCACGGAGTTGCCGCTGCGAGTGGCGATACCATTCTGGGCGGTGATCATGGTCACGCCCTGAATGGTCGTTGCCCCCGAATACGTTTGATTGCCGGTGAGCACCACGGTGCCGCCGTTGGTGTAGGCGACCGCGTTAGCTCCCGTGCTCGCATTGGCTCCCAGCGTGAGCGTGCCGCTCATGCCGCCCCAGCGGTAGCCTGTGGCGCCCGGCGTGACGACGCCGGTGTAGGTCATGTTGCCGTCACTCGCGACGCTCATGCCGGATGCCGTGGCCAGAGCGCCAGTAGCACTGAAGTCGAGGTTCGCGGCGGAGTCGCTCGCGGGGAGGGCGAGATACCCGGCCGAAGCGGCAGTGATCTTCGATGCGAAGACGCCGAATCCCGGGTCGGCAGTGCCCGGCTTGTAGCTCACACCGCCAGCCGCGTTGGCAGCGATCGTCGAGCCGGTGCCGACGGCACCGCCGGTGCCGCTGACACCGCCGGTGATGGCCCCGTAGGAGCCCGCCGTGCCGAACACGAGCAGGCCACCGCTCACGCCCACCGAGCCCGAGATGGTGTTGTTGGGGTTGGTGAACTCCGCGCGGCCGGTGCCCCGCTTGTGGAAGCTGCTGGTCGTGTAGGGGTCGACGGTGGCGTCGAGCGCGTTGACGATCGATCCGGAGATGATCGTCGTGCCCGGGCCGTCGAGCGTGAAGAGGCGGCCCACCAGGTCGGTTGCGGTCGTTAGCGCTAGGGCCGGCGATGCCGTGCCCCCCGCCATGGTAAGCGTCTTGCCGGCGATCAGGGCGTTGCCGAAGGCACGGTTATTGTTGCTCTGACCAAGCGTCGTGGCGAACGTGAGCGAGTGCGAGCCTGTCACGGCCACTGGGTTACCCATCTGAATGCGGGTGTTATTCGCAAGCACCCGGGCGTCGTCGTTTGACTGAAGCTCGGCTCCCCAGTTTTGGATGTTGTTGTTCGACGCCGTGACCTGGCCGAGGCCGAGTGCATTGTCGGCCGCCAGTACGTACTGCTGGCGATTGATCGTCACCGACGCCGTGCTCGTCTGCGACTGGAGCAGCGTGAATACGGCGGCTGGATTCTGGTTGTTGGCCCCGAGCACGAGCGAGCCGCCGTTCGTCCAAAGGCCGTTGATCACGGTGTTGACGGGCGTCAGGCCGGCGTTGTCCTTGAAGACGTTGATTTGGAGCTGTCGCGAGGTGGTGAGATCGATGGCGTCGTAGAGGGGAATCATGCTCGTCGAGCCCGTGCCGATCGTGAGCGTCTGGCCGGTCGTCATGGAGTTGGTGATGGCACGAGTGCCACCGGCCAGGCCGAAGGAGCCGCTGAACGTCAGGCTCTGCGTGCTGGTGTTCGCGACATCGACATTGGCATTGAGAATCACCGGGGCCGAGATGCGATTGATGCTGCCGGCCACTCCGATGCTGTTGATGGCACCGTTGAGCCCGAGGGAGCCGCCGCTGCTCGTGATGTCGGTGGTGACGGGGGAGGTGGCTCCGCCGAGCGTAAGGGGGCCGACATTGATCGCAGTGGGGCCCACGTCGACCGTCAGGCTGGAGGTGAGACCGATCGAAAGCGAGGCCGTGTCGGCCGCTGTGATCGGTGCGGTGCCGGGAGTGTCGCTAGCCCAGTTGACGGGATCATTCCACTGCTGGGTGCCACCGGCGGGCACATTCCACGTGTAGGTGCCAGCGAGGGCCCGAGTGGTGGGTGCCAGCAGCAGGCCGGAGGCCGCGAGCACGGCCACGCAGAAGCGACGATGGAACATTGGATTCACTCCCCTGAAGTTAGACGTCCTGCACCCAGCCGCAAACCATTGGACCGAGATAGACCGCCGCAAAACCATCCCCCTCTCGCGTTGGCCACAAGGACACGCACGCGATGACGTAACTGAGAGAAGTCTACTCCTGCCGATGTGTCCTGCTCAAGTAACTCAAGCGAGAGAAATCGCTTCTTCTGGCGAAACTATCGGGGGCGAGTTGCGCCGGTGCGACGGGCCGCGTCTTCGGCACAGGCAACGAAAAAGCCCTGCACCCATGGGAGTGCAGGGCTTCTCGTTGGTTCTTCCGAGGGGAGGCCCTTCGAAGAAGACTCTGAGCCGTCAGTCTCGGGAGCGGCGGCGGATCAAAAGGAAAACGCCCGCACCGGCCAGCCCGGCGAGCATGGTGGAGGGCTCCGGCACCACCACCAGCTGCAGGCTGCCCGACTGGAAGTAGGCCGACTTGCCCGAACCCAGGTCATAGGCGTTGGCGGAACCGAAGTTGGCCAGGCCCGTCGTGTTCACGTTGCCGGCGATCAGCGTGTAGGTGCCGTCGGGCGTGCTGCTCGACAGGCCGATGATGTCGTCCACGCCGAACGTCGAGGGGGACACGAACGTGGCGGTGCTCGACACCGTCAGTGGATTCGTCGGGTTGAACGTGAGCGTCGACCCAGCGGCGAAGCTGATCGAGGTGAGCGTTCCGGAACCGCCGATCGCGGCACCGCTGGCCACGGTGAGTGGCCCGGAGCCAAGCGCGCCATTGACGACGAGCTTGCCGGCCGACACCGTCGTGGCCCCGGTGTAGGTATTGATGCCGTTGAGCGTCCATGTGCCGGCCCCGGTCTTCGTGAGCGACAGCGCGGCGGCACCATCCGCCAAGATGCTGCCGAGCACACCGTCGCCAGCCCCTGCCAGCGTGAGCGTGGCGGCCGACGACGGTCCGACGTTGGCCCCGCCGCCGCTGCCGAGCGTCACGAGCCCCGCTCCGGCCGACTCGATCGTTGCCCCCGCTGGGCCCACGGTGAAGAGCCGGTCGGTCGAAGTGGCCGACGCACTGTTCACCTTCAACGTGGCCCGGTCGATGACGAGGTTGCTCGCGCCGCTCGACGACGCGCCGAGCGAACTTGCCGAGCCGGCGTTGCCGAGGGAGGCCACTGACAGGGTGGTGGGCAGGTTGGTGCCCGCAGTGCCGGTCAGGGAGTTGCCAGTGCCAGACACGATGCCATGCTGGGCAGAGACCATGGTGACTCCCTGCACCGTCGTGGCGCCCGAGTAGCTCTGCGAGCCGGCCACCACCACTGTGCCTCCGTTGGTGTATTTCACTGTGTTGGCCCCCACGCTGGCATTCGCCGGCAGCGTGAGCACGCCCGAGGTGCCGCCCCAGTTGTAGCCAGCAGCCCCCGGCGTCACGACGCCGGTGTAGGTCATGTCTCCGTCACCGACGACGCTCAGGTTCGGAGCCCCCGCGAGCGTGCTGGTGAAGTCGAGGTTGGCAGCCGAGTCAGACGCCGGTAAGGCGAGGAAGCCGTAGTTGGTGCCGGAACCAGTGAGCCTGGAGGCGAAGGTGGCCCAGCCAGCGTCACCCGTGCCGGGGCCGTAGCTCACGCCGCCGGCCGTACCGGTGCGGATCAAGGCCGTGCCGTAGGAGCCCGCCGTGCCGAATACAAGAAGGCCGCCGTTCGCCTGCCACGTGCCCGAGAGGGTGTTCGTGGCGTTGGTCACCTCAAGACGGCCCGACCCCCTCTTCGTCACTGAACCGAGAAGCGTATTTGAAGTCAGGTCATTGACGATCTGGCCGTTGATCACGGTCTTGCCGGTGCCGTCAAACGTCAGCGTTCTTGCCGCCGAGGACGAACTGTCGATCACGACCCGACCATTGAGGTTCACCTGCTTGCCAATCGGGAGGATGTTGCCCAACGCACGATTGTTGCTCTGGGTAAACTCGCCGCTGAACGTCAGGGAGTTTGAGCCTGTGACCGAAAGCGAGTTCCCCGCAGCGAATCGCGCGTTGCCGATCGAGCGATCGCCGCCCACCGCTTTCAGGGTCGCTCCCCAGGTCGGTTGGTTGTTGTTGGACGCCGTGACCGTGCCAGTGCCGAACACGTTGTCCGCCAGCAGTTCGTAGGCCTGACGGTTGATCGTGACGTTGGCAGGGCTCGTCTGCGAGAGCATGAGCCGATACACCGCCGACGGGTTTTGGTTGTTGTTTCCGAAGATCATTTGGCCCGACACGCTTGGGCCGCCGCCCCAGGTGGCGTTGACGACCGTTGTCTGCGATGCCGTGCCCGAGGCGTTGTTGAAGTTTTGGATGGTGAAGTTGCGGGCATTCCCCGGTACGAGTACTTCGTAGAGCTGGATCAGGCTGCCGCTGCCGCCGCCGAGCGTGAGCGTTTGGCCGGTGGTCATCAGGTTGCTCACCACCACCGACACTCCCGTTTGACCGATCACCGAACTTTCGATGCTGAAGTCGCGGGTGCTCGTGTTGGTGATGTCGGTGTTCTTGCCGAACAGCACCGGTGCCGAAATCTTGTTGACCGAACCGGCGACGCCGCCGCTCGTAATCTGCACGTTTGCGGCCTGGGCCGACTGCCCGAGGATGAACCACGAGGTGCCGGTGACGTTGGTCGTCACCGCGCTTGACGTTCCACCGAAGGTGCCGGAGCCGATGATCGTCGATCCGGAGGTGGTCACGGCATCGAGGTCAACCGTGAGGTCGCTCGCCAGCCCCACGCCAAACTGCACCGTATCCGCCGAGCTGTTAGGGATGCCGCTTGCCGTGCCCGACCAGTTGAGGGCGTCGTTCCAAGCCTGGCTGCCGCCCCCGAGGACGTTCCAGGTGAAGTCGGCGGCCGACGCGGTCTGCGCAGTCGCGACTCCGGAGAAGATTGCCACGATCGTGGCCAGGCCCCTCAGAAGGGGCGAACGGAAGATGGACATATTTTTTCTCGCTCGGGAACTCGTGCGGTTGATGAGAGGCCAACGGGTGTCGGCCGACACGGATCGACACCAAGAGAGTCCGGCGGAGGCGAATCGCTACGTTGCGCATCTCCCCGCCCGACTTCCAACAAGAAGAAATGCAGACCGCGTGCCACGTACCGTTGGGAAAACGGTTTTTTTCAAAATGTTGGTTTCGTCCGAGGAAAGCCAGCGTGCGAAAATGCCGACAATTCGAACCTTTTTTTTCCGAAAGCCTGCGATGGAGCGATTCGTACCAGCGACCGGTGCGTTTCACTCCGGGGGGGTGGAGCGAATCGCATCACCAAGGACGTGGCCCTCATCGCCAAGCCGCCGCGGGCTCGATTAGTTGCGCCATGGAGGCCATGATCTCATCGTTCTTGGTGCCTCTTCGACAACCTTCAACCAGAACTGACACAAGGATGCGAGGTCTTCCTTGTCACAAAAAAACCCCCGCACTCGCGGGGAGTGCGGGGGCTCTCGTATGGCATCGTTCATGCAGCCGGGGGAAGGCTGCGTGACGAGCGAGTGGATCAGCCGCGGGATCGGCGACGGATCATCACCGTGATAAAGGCTCCAGTGGCGACGGCCGCCATGCTCGACGGCTCCGGCACCACCACCAGCTGCAGGCTGCCCGACTGGAAGTAGGCATAGGAGCCGAGTGAGCCGTAGGAGTAGGCGTTGCCGATTCCCACGTTGTTGACCCCGGTGAGGTCAACGTTGCCGGCCACGATCGTGTAGGTGCCGGCCGGAGTCGAGTCGTCGAGACCCGTCAGGTTGGCGACACCAAACCCGCTCGCAAACGACATCGTTCCCGTCGCGGTGATCGACGGGCCGCCGGTGCTGAAGGCCAGCGTGGAGGCATTGCCCATGGCGAGGAAGGCCCCGCTGGACACCGTCACAGCCCCCGTGCCGAGCTGGCCGTTGACCACCAGCGTGCCCTCCGACACCGTCGTCGTACCCGTATAGGTGTTGACGGCGTCGAGCGACCACGTGCCGGCCCCCGTCTTGGCGAGCGAAAGCACACCGCCTCCGTTGGCAAGCACGCTGCCGAGGGCACCGTTCCCCGCTCCCGCGAGCGTGAGCGTGGCCGCCGAGGACGGGCCGACATTGGCACCGCCGCCGCTGCCGATCGTCACGAGGCCCGCCCCGGCCGACTCGATCGTGGCGCCCGCTGGCCCCACGGTGAAGAGCCGGTCGGTCGACTGAGCGGTCGCGCTGTTGACCCGAAGCGTGGCTCGGTCGATCACGAGGTTTCCGGCGGCGTTCGACGAGGCTCCCAGCGAACTGGCGGAACCAGCGTCGCCGAGCGACGTCACTTCGAGCGTCGTGGGAAGGTTGAAGGTCTGCGTGCCGTTGGTGTTCTGGCCGTTGGTGATATAGACCTGGGCCGAGGCATACTGCACGCCCTTGATCGTGGTGACATCGGTGTAGTCGGGCGAACCGTTCACCACGACGCTACCGCCGTTGGTGTACGTCACCTTGTGGGCTCCCGTACCGGCGTTCGCGCCAAGCGTGAGCGTGCCCTGCGGGCCGCCCCAGTTGTAGCCCGCGGCTCCCGGGGTCACGACGCCGGTGTAGGTCATCACGCCGTCACCGGTGACGCTCAGGTTCGGAGCCGTCGCCAAGGCGCCCGATCCGCTGAAGTCGAGATTCGACGCAGCATCGCTGGCCGGCAGGGCGAGATAGCCGGTGCCGCCAGTGAGCTTGCCGGCGAAGGTGGCGAAACCCGCGTCGGCCGTGCCCGGAGCGTAGCTCACACCACCGGCGGCGTTGGCGACGATCGTGGAACCTGCACCGCCGTAGGACCCTGCGGTGCCAAACACGATCAGGCCGCCGTTGGTCGACCAGGTGCCACTGATGGTATTGGCGGGATTGGTCACCTCGAGACGACCGCTTCCCCGCATGGCGATGCTGCCCACCACCGTGTTGTCGGTGATGTTGTTGTTCACCACGCCGCTCATCACGGTGCGGCCCGTACCGTCGAGCGTGAGCGTGCGGGCAGTCGGGTCGGCCGACTTGATGTTGACATAGACCGGGCCACTGAGCGTCCACGTCTTGCCGGCATCGAGGTTGTTGCCCACGTTGCGGTTGTTGGTCACGCCGAAGTTGCCGGTGAACTCGATCGAGTTGGAGCCGGCGACCGCGAAGTTGTTGCCCACCAGGATGGACGAGTTGCCCACCACGCGGGAGTCGTCGGTCGACTGCCAGACACCGCCCCAGTTGGTCTGGTTGCTGTTGTTGGCGGTCAGCGTGCCGACACCAAACGGATTGTCGGCGGACAGGATGTACTTCTGGCGGCCGGTGTTGACCGAGGAAGCGCTCGTCTGCGACTGCAGCAGCGTGTAGGTCATGCCGGCGTTGCGGCTGTTGGAGTCGTCGCCAAACTTGATCGTGCCTGGGCCCTCCCATGCCGCATTGACCGTGGTGGCCTGGCTGATGCCGCCGGTGGCGGTGGAACTGAGGTTGCGGAACTCGAAGTTACGGGCGGTGCCGACGCCCAAGGTGGCGTCGTACAGCTGGATCGTGCTGAGAACACCACTGCCAACGGTGAGGGTTTGGGCCGTGGCATTGTTGAGCAGCACCTGGTTTCCGCCAGCCTGCTGGACGTTGCCGCTGATGTGCAGCGGCTGCGTGCTGGCGGCAGCAAACTCGGTGGTGCCGTCGGAAAGCCTCACCGCGGCCGAAATCACGTTGGTCACGCCGGCCACGCCCGCGCTGGTGATCGTGGCATTGCCGCTTGCGTCATTCAGGATCAGAGTGCCACCGGCGCTGGCAATCTCCGTTGCGACCGCGTTGGATGAGCTGCCCATCGTCAGATTGCCGATGGTGACATCCGTCAGGAGATCGATGCCGGTAGCTCCCGCCAGGGCGACGTTCAGGTTGGCGTCGTCCGTGTTGGCGTTCGGATAGGCCGTATTCGGATCCCAGTTGGCCGTGTTGGTCCATTGCTTGGCCAGGCCAGAGCCACCGGCCCAGGTGTAGGTCGTCTGCTGGGCTGAAGCAGACTGAACAGCAACCGCGGCCGTGATGGCAGCCAGTGCGGCGATCGTGGAAAACTTACGAAACATGAAGCGATCCCCCTATGAATAGAACCGAGCGGGCCGATGGGTTGAGTGACGAATCCCTGCAAAACACCGGGCGTCACTTGTGACCCGCCCCAAACGCTTGCGAGTTCGACAGTAGGGCAATCGTTTGGAGATCACAACCCCGTAAGCATGTCAGACACCCGAGAAAGTGACGAATCGGGCATTGACAGGGACGAATCGGGCGCCAGCGAAACTATCGACACGGGATTGCGCGAGGAGGCCTCCCTCGCCCAGGTGGGGCGGCGCACGGTTGTGAACGGAATGCTTCAATGCGGGTGATCACGAACCATGAGGAGACCGACATGAGATGCGACGATGAGTCACGCGTGCGATCACGAAAACGCGTGGCCTTCATGGCCGCGCTGGCGATGGCCATCGCGGGCACGACGGCTGGTGTGGCGATCGCGCAGGGTTCGAGCGACTACGAGCAGGTGATCGCCGGCCGCGCCGACAAGATCATCGCCACGCTTGGTGATGTCGGCGATGAGGCGCGTGGCCGTGTGCGGGAGGCGCTGCTCGAGTTCTATCGTTCCACCAACGTATGGCACGAAACGAACGGCGCGCGCCGCAAGGAGCTCAAGAGCCAGCAGGACGAAACGGCGAAAGCCGAGCTCGCGAAGCTCGAGGAGGATCTTGGCGCGGTACGTGCGCGATTCGTGCAGGGGCTTTCAGCCGACCTCTCTTCCGAGCAGGTGGCGAAGGTGAAGGATGGCCTCACCTACAATGTCCTCCATGTGACGGAGAAGGCCTACGGCGAGATGATCGAGCGGCTCACCGATGAGCAGAAGCAGAAGATTCACGAATGGCTCGTGGAAGCCCGCGATCTGGCGATCAGCGAGGGGAGTTCCGAGGCCAAGCACGGCGTCTTCGGGAAGTTCAAGGGACGGATCAACAACTATCTCAGCCAGCAGGGGTATGATCTGAAGGCGGAGGAGAAAGGCTGGCAGGCCCGGCGCACGGCGGCTGCCGCCGGCAACACCACGAAGGAGTCGAACTGATGGCAGGCGAATCGAGTCGAAGGGATCGGATCGGGGCGTGGCTGGTTGTGATCGCGGCATCGCTCGTGGCCGTTCGGCCCGCGGCCGCGCAGTATCCCCAGATGACCGACGACGTGCGGCGACAGTCGGAGGCCGAGAAGGCCGCCGCCGATCGCCGGAGCGACGAGGCCTTTGCACGCGCGATGCCCGAGATCGAGGCGTGGGCAAAAAAGGGCAAGCCCTTCATTCAGGATGCCTCGAAACCCTCCGACCTGCCTCAGGCGACGATCCCTGCGTTTCCCGGTGCCGAGGGGGGCGGCATGCACTCCTTCGGCGGCCGAGGTGGCAGGGTCTTCGTCGTGACCACGCTCGACGACTCCGGGCCCGGCAGCTTTCGCGAGGCGTGCGAGGCCGGCGGGCCGAGGATCGTGGTGTTCAACGTGGCCGGCATCATCCGGCTGAAGGATCGCATCCGGATCCGCGCTCCCTACATCACCATCGACGGCAGCACGGCGCCCGGTGACGGCGTGTGCATCGCAGGCAACACCGTCGAACTCGACACCCACGACGTGATCGTGCGGCACATGCGGTTTCGTCGTGGCGAAACCTATGTGGGGGATCGCAACGATTCGATCGGCGGCAACCCGATCGGCAACATCATGATCGACCACGTGTCGGCGAGCTGGGGGCTCGATGAAAACATGAGCATGTATCGCCACATGTACCACCCGACCGATGGCGGCAAGGATCTCAAGCTGCCGACGGTCAACATCACGATCCAAAACAGCATCTTTTCCGAGGGGCTCAACACCTACCACCATGCCTTTGGTTCGACGATCGGCGGCACCAACTGCACCTTCATGCGAAACCTCTGGGCCAACAACACCGGCCGCAACCCGAGCATGGGGATGGGGGGCGATTTCACGTTCGTCAACAACGTGATCTACAACTGGCGGCACCGCACCACCGATGGCGGCGACGGCACGAGCCGCGTGAACTCGATCAACAACTACTTCAAGCCCGGACCGGGCACGCCGGAGGGCAGGCCGATCGCCTGGCGGATCCTCAAGGCCGAGTCGCGGACGAAGCCACCGGCCGAGAAGGAGTTTGGAAAGTTCTACGTGGCCGGCAACGTCATCGAGGGCAACGCCAAGGTCACGGCCGACAACTGGGACGGCGGCGTGCAGTTTGCCGACGTGGAGGACATCAAGGGCGAAAGCCTCGACGACTACAACCGGAAGTATCGCTACCCGAGCCAGATGGCGGAGCCCTTCCCGATGGCGCCGCTGCGGATCACGACGGCCCAGGAGGCCTATGACGAGGTGCTCGCCAACGCCGGTGCCACCCTGCCCCGCCGCGACCCCGTGGACGAGCGGGTGGTCGGCATGGTGAAGCGAGGGGATGTGGGCGCGCCGGTGGTGGAGCCCGATCTCTTCGACAAGCTCAACAAGGTGAAGTACACCGAGGAGCGGGTGCACGAGCTCGTGCGGCTCGTGCCGCTCGGGTTCATCACCGATCCGGCGCAGGTGGGCGGCTATCCCGAGTATCGCGGTGTGCCCCACGCCGACGCCGATGCCGACGGCATGCCGGATGACTACGAGAAGGCCAACGGTCTCAATCCGACGAGTGCCGCCGATGCGGCGGCCGACCCGGATGGTGACGGCTACACGAACATCGAGGCGTTTCTCTACCGCATCCCAGCCGGCTCGCGGTGATCGCGAACATGCCATGGGCTACGCGGTTGGCCGCGCCGGTCCCACGGCTTACGCCGTTGGGCTTCGACGGAGGCAGGCGCGGTGCTTTCTGTCCAAGCCCAAGGCCGTGAGGCCTGGGAACGGCCGTGCTATGCCGCCCGACGCCGTTGGGCCCGACGTCGATGGGCCGCTGCCGCTCCAATCGCGGCCGTGATCGCGGGGGCGAAGGTCGACGGCTCCGGCACCGCTGCCACGGCGCCGACGGCTGCGTAGGGGCCCGCGTCGAAGAGCCCCGTCGTCACAAACTCCGCCGCGTCGAGAAGGTCCACCAGCCCGTCGCCGTTGAAATCCCCCGCTTCCCACGTGCCGAGGGCCCCCGTGTCAAAACTCCCCAGCGCCACGAAGTTGGCCGCATCGAGCAGGTCGATCGCCCCGTCGAGATTGGTGTCGCCCGTCGCCGCGGCCGTGGCGATCACCGACGTCGGGGTGTACGTGATCGCCAGACGCTTGAGGTCGCCGAGGGCGAGGCCGTCGATGCCCGCAAAGGTGCCCTGCACGGCGCTCCCCGTGAGGATCGTATGGGGCACGAGCCACGCGGGATCGTAGCCCTCGATGGTGCCGATGGAGAGGTGGGCATCGCCGATCGACACGCGTCCTGACACGGCCAGACGGTCGTGGGCTGGCGCACTCGATTGAAAGGTCGTGGCAGCCGTCGCGCCGCCAAGGTCGATCGCCACCCCGCCGGCGTCGATCGCGATGCTCCCGGTGATCGTTGTACGCCCGGCGATGCCCGCATCGCCCGGCGCCACCACGGCATCCCCTGCGATCCGCAGCGTGCCGAGTGCGGCGGTTGTGCTCGAGCGAATCTTGGCGACATTCACCGCCGCCGCGGCGAGCGTGCCCCCCGTGATCTCGAGAAGCCCGCTCGTGGCGGAGCCCGTCATGATCGTGCCGCCGACCACGAGGCTTCCTCCCTGGAGCGACACGCGGCCGTTGGTGCTGGCGGCGGCGCCAATCACCAGATTGCCCGCCAAAGCCAGTCGGCCGGCCGTGATGGCGACCGTCGGTGCCTGACCGGCCACGAGCGACGCTCCTACCTGCACGAGACCAGCCTGCTGGCCCATCGCGTCGATCGCGATCGTGCCCGAGTTGATCTGCACCGTGTCGAACCGCGACGGCTGCCAGCCGGTGGTCCAGTTGGATTGGAGCGCGAAGCGGCCGGTGCCTCCGACGAACACCGCCGGCGACGGCGCGGGCCAGGTTGTCACGTCGTGCAGATACTCCTCGAGATCGGTGTAGCCGTCGGCGTCGAAATCGCCCGCGGCGTTGGCTACCGTCGGGTCGAGGCCGTTGGCCCGCTCCCAGGTGTCGGGCATGCCGTCGCCGTCGGTGTCCCAGCCGGCCGCACGGGTCTGGAGCGGTGCGTTCTTCAGGGCATACCACTCGGCGCCGTCGTTGGGATCGGAAGGGTTGTCGGCCCACGCGATGATCTTGCCGGTGCCCGTGCGGGTTTCCTGAATGATGCGCTCGTCCACCGTGTCGGCCACGGCATCGCGGGTCCACCAGTTGGCCCCGACATAGTTCAGCACCCTGTCGAAGGCCGTCGTGGCGGAATCGGTGATGCCCACATAGCCGACGTCGTAGGGGGCTCCGACAAACGTCGACGAGCCGAAGTCGGAGTTCGTCAACGTCACGCCGTCGTTACGGTCGCCGTCCTTGTTGGTGTCCTTCAGGTTCCCCGTGTGATACACGCGGGTGCCACTCGTGTTGCTGCCGTTGAAGATGCTCGTGCCGCCGGAAGCGGTCGTGATGTCGGTCGTGGTGCCGCCGACGGGGTTGTCGCCCCCGGGGCCGGCCAGGAAAAAGTTGCCGACGAAGTTGTCGAAGCTCGGCTGGCCGCTGGCACCCGTCCCGGCGGTACTCATCCAGTTGTAGAAGACGTTGTTGCGGAAGTCGTTGAGCGGGCCTGTGCCGACGGAACTGCCGACGCGGGGCAGCCGCCCCTTCTGGTGGGCGTAGAGATTATGGTGCACGCTCAGTTGGGCGTTGGAGCCCATCTGGAAGAGCGACCCGAAGGCGTGGCCGGTGTAGGTTCCGTTGGTGTCGAGATTGGGATAGTTCTGCCCCTGGGAGATGTTCGTGTATTGCACCGTCACGCGGTCGGCCAGTTCATTGGCGCTGACGTGCTCGTCGGTGGCAAAGAAGGTCGAGCAGTGATCGATCACGATGTTTTGGCCGCTGATGTCGAAGGCGTCGTAGACATAACTGTCGGGCATGCCATCGGCGCCGATGCCCCGGTTGCCATAGCCCGGGGCCACGGTGAGGTTGCGGATGATCGAGTTCGATCCGTTCACCTTGATCACGCCCCCCATGATCGTGATCCCTCCCGGGGCCGTCTCGCCGGCGATCGTCACGTTGCTGCCGATGTTGAGCCGGCACTGGGTGTCCCAGCTGCCGAGGTCGATCGCACCGCCCACGTCGAACACGATCGTGCGGGGCTGCACGACGCCGTTGACGGTGAAGTTGGAGTCAGTGAGGCCATACCCCAACGACCCGTAGGCGAGGCGATTGGGATCGTTGTATTTCCCGGCGAGGCTCGTGACGTGATACACGCTCCCGCCGCGCCCCCCCGTCGCAAGCCTCCCTGCACCATCGGCCCCGGGAAACGCGGTGAGCTGGGCCACGGCAGGAACCGAGGCAACCCACGCCACGAGGAGCACGATGGTGCGGCTGGTCGTGTGGATGGTCATGGTGCGCGTGAATCCCCTCACAGATGATTGTGTCCTGAAACGTACCGTATCGCGAGCCGTCGGTCGGAGGCCATCGCAGGTGTGTCGTGACAACCCCTCGGGCCGAGGGCCGCCCCGGCACGAGGCTGACTGATTTCGGGCGGTGACGCTGCGCGGTAGTCTCCAGGCATGGCCAACTCATCTTCATCCGATTCCGGTCTTGATGGCTTCGTGGGGAGCCTCCTTCGGGGCGAGTGGTTCACGATGCTGCCCCCGCGGCTTCGCCCTGTCGCGGCGATGGCGGCCGTGCAGCTCGTGGTCGCGGCCGCCGTTCTTCTCGTCGTCGCGCCGTTCGCCGACCGGAAGGGTGCCGCCTGGATGGAAGCGTCGTTTGCCCGCACGCTCGCCGCCCTCGCCGCCACCCGCGGCCTCGACAGTGCCATCTCGCTCGCCCAGAGTTCCGAGGTGAGTTTTTCGTTCGGCCCTGGCGGCAGCCTCGGCATCGGGCAGGCCCTCGACCCGATCAACGACCTCGTGGAGCAGTACGGGGCACTGTTGCTCACGAGCACCACGGCGCTCGGTGTGCAGCGGCTTGGCATGCAGATCGCCACCACGCTCGGGTCGTGGATGTTTCTGCCCGCCCTCGCGATGCTCGGACTCGCCAGCGTGTGCGGCGACGACGGTCGCCGACGACTTCTCGGCTGGAGCCGACGTCTCTTCGGCCTCGCCCTCTTCGCCAGACTTGCGCTGCCGATGGCCGGCTGGATCGACGCGGTCGTCGCCGACCGTTTCCTGGAGCCGAGCTACCAAGAAGCGGCCGCCGCGGTCGTGGCCACCACCGAGTCGATCGAGCAGGCCGAGGCCGAAGACGCCGACCGCCCGTGGTATGAGCGATACAACCCGGTCGATGCGATCGGCGACCGTGCGAAGAAGATCTACGACAAGCTGGCGGCCGTCGGTGAGTCGATCGTCAATCTCGCCATCTACTTCACGATCTCCACGATCATCCTGCCGCTGGGAACGCTCTGGCTCCTGTCACGGCTCACGGGCGCACTCTTCACCGCCCGCCCGTTTCTCGATCGGACCGAACGCTGAGACGGCGCCGGCTTGGGTGCACTGGTGTACCTCACGGCGTATCGTTGAAACACGCTTCGGCTTAGCCCATACGTTGATGGTCGCGCCGTCGCCGCCGTCCCGGCGTCGGCTCCGGCTTGGGTGCGCGTGCGTTGGTGGTGGCCCGCTTCGGGGTTGCCCATACCCCGTCGCCGGACGCTCGCGTCGGGCATCCATGCCCTTTGGCTCGCTCGGCAGTGGCTTCGCTCCGCCATCCTGGCTCCGCTTGCCACTGACGCCGTCTCCCGGGGCATGGGCAACCCCTCGCTCGTCACACGGTGGGGCGCTTCGATGCGAGCGTCTGTTGCCCCGTGGAAGCCCAACGGCGTGAGCCGTGGGACCGGCGTGGTGTGACAGAGGGCGTGTTTGGCGCGGTGGTTTCGTTCGCGTCATGACGTCGGATGGCGTGGCGGGGCGTGTCCCAGGCCTTACGGCCTTGGGCTTGGACGGGAGAACGGGTGGCGCTGCCGGTGGAGGTCGTTGGGTCGCACTGACGTCGTGGTGTGCGTGAAGAGGTCGTTTTGTTGCGCTGAGTGTCGTCGTGGAAAGCCTTGTCAGGCCTCCGTGGCTGCGGGACACTGATGCACGTCCGAGATCCTTCCGAGGTCGTCGGCAACGCCCGCTCCCCTGCCCCTTTCCTGTTCGGCGAGACCGCTTCGTGATGCGAACCCTCGCCCTCGCCGTGATGATGCTCGCGAGCAGCACCGCCAGCCTCGCCGCCGCGCCCCACACCGATCGGCGCCTCGGACCGCCTGTCACGATCGACGGCTACCATCCCTTCACATCCGTCGCGTCGGCCGAGGCGTGGAAGGAACGGGCGCGGCTCGTGCGGGCACGCGTGGCCCTCGCCGCCGGACTCATGCCGATGCCGCCCCGGCCGCCCGTGCAGGCCACCATCCACGGGCGAATCGACCGAGACGGCTACACGATCGAAAAGGTGTCGTTCGAGTCGTTTCCCGGCCATCGTGTCACGGGCAACCTCTACCGACCCACGGGACCAGGCCCGGCACGACGCCCGGCCGTGCTCTCGCCCTACGGTCATTGGCCCGGTGGCCGCTTCATCGACATGCCCGAGGAGGCCGTGCGTCGTGAACTCGACTCCGGCGCCGAGCGGTTTGCCAACGGGGCCCGAAGCCCCCTGCAGGCGCGGTGCGTGGGGCTTGCGCGGCTTGGCTGCGTGGTGCTCCACCACGACATGATCGGCTTCGGTGACTCGGTGCAGTGCCTCGGCCATCGCCATGGACCCGCGGCCGATCTCGATGGACGCTCACCCGGCATGTGGGGCCTCGGGGGCTTCGAGGCGGCGGCGCGGCTGCAGAACTGGTTTGGTCTCCAAACCTTCAACAGCCTGCGGGCGGTCGATCTGCTGGCATCCCTTCCCGATGTCGATCCCGATCGCCTTGCCGTGACGGGGGCCAGCGGCGGGGCCACGCAGTCGATCGCCGTGGCGGCCCTCGATGATCGCCTCAAGGCCGTCTTCGCGGCGTCGATGATCTCCACCTCCATGCAAGGAGGATGCCCCTGTGAAAACGCCGCGTATCTCCGCATCGATCAGGGCAACATCGATCTTGCCGCGCTCGTCGCGCCACGGGCCCTCGGCCTCACCGCCGCCAACGACTGGACGCACGATCTCGAGCGCAAAGGTTCTCCCGAACTGCTCGGGCTCTACCAGATGCTCGACGCGGCGGGCATGTTCGAGGCGCACTTCGACATTCAGTATGGCCACAACTACAACGCCGTCGCCCGATCGCACTGCCTGCGATTCATGAACGAGCACCTCGGGCTCGCGAGGACCAGTGCCGGCGAGGAGGCCGACTTCCTCCTCTCCCCACGCGACGATCTCAGCGTGTGGGATGCCGACCATCCGGCACCGACCGGAGACGATGCCGGCCCCGCCCATGAACGACGGCTCTGCGCCGAGTGGACACGCGCGTCTGATGCGGTGCTCCAGCCGTTGTTCGACGCCGACGACGCGGCGGGCGTTGAACGGCTTCGCGACACGCTCGCCCCCGTCTATGCCGCGATCTTTGGCCGGGGCGTGCCCGCCCTCGGCGAGGTGACGTTTGAGCCGGCCCCCGATCGGAAGAAGGTCACCGGATTTGAATACCTGGATCGTGCGATCACCATCGAGCAGGGTGATGCGGTGCTGGCCAGCCGTGGGGAGCGGGTTGCGGTGGTGCGGCTGCAGCCGGAAACCTGGAACGGCACGGTGGTGATCTGGCCGCATGCGCGTGGGATCGAGGGCCAGCTGCCCGGTGATCGCAACGTCTCGGCAGCCACCCTCGTGCGTGCCGGGCATGCCGTCGTCTTTGCCGACCTCTTCGGCCAGGCAGCGGCACGGGCAAATCCCGCGTGGGTCGCCAACCCCCGCAGCGACCGCCCCGGCAAGGCCGACTCGGTGGAAGACAGTTGGCGGAAAGACGGCTGCTACTGCTACGGCTACAACGATTCGGCGTTTGCCCGCCGAGTGCACGATCTGCTCACCCTCGTCGCCGCGGCGCGGGATCATGCGACGCACCCGTCGCGCCGAATCGTGCTCGTGGGCGAGGGGGGCGCGGGGCACTGGGTGGCCGGCGCTGTCGCGGCAGCCTCGAGCACGCTCGGCGGCCGATGCACGCCGCCGATCGACGCGGTCGCGATCGTCACCGACGGTTTTCGGTTTGATGCCCTGCCCGATATCTGGCACGCCGACTTTCTGCCCGGTGCCGTAAAATACGGCGACCTACCGGGGCTCCTCGCGATGGCGTCACCGCTGCCGATGTGGATCGAAGATCCTGACGCGTCGATGGTGCGGCGTCTCGACCAGGTGGCCGCGGTGGCGGGGGGGGCCGTCGTGTCGCCCCGTGGCAGGCCATTTTCGGGGCGCGTGGCTCCCTGGTATCCCTTCGTCGCCGCCCTCGACACCCCGGAGCCCTGACCCACATGCACCCACGTCGGTTCGTCCTGTCTGGAGCCATCGGCATGCTGGCCGTGGCGTTCGCGTTGCCGGCGTTCGCCGGCGTGCACATCGTGCTCGTGGGCGACTCCACCGTCACCGATGACGCGGGCTGGGGCCCGGGCTTCGCCGCTTCGCTCGACAAGGACGTGAAGCTCACCAACCTCGCCCGTGGCGGCCGCAGTTCGAAGACCTACATCGAGGAGGGATTGTGGGAGAAGGCGCTCGCGGAGCATGGCGACTACTACCTGATTCAGTTTGGCCACAACGACGAGCCCGGAAAGGCCGAACGGTCGACCACGCTCGACGAGTTTCGGAAGAACATGACGCGGTATGTCGAGGAGACGCGGGCCCAAGGGGCCGTGCCGGTGCTCGTCACGCCGCTCGTGAGGCGGCAGTTCAAGGATCCCGCCGATCCGAATCGCATCGTGTCGAGCCTCGAGGAGCGCGCGGCGGTGGTTCGAGCCATCGCGCTGGCGAAGAAGGTGCCGCTCGTGGAGCTGCACGATCGCAGCCGTGCCGTGTGTGAACGGATGGGCCGCGAAGGCTGCCTCGCCTTCAGCCCGCGGAAGGACGACGGCTCACCCGACGGCACGCACCTCACCGCCGAAGGAGCGGCGATCTTCGGCCCGCTCGTGGCCGATGAACTCCGCCGTGCCGTCCCCGAGCTTGAAACCAAGATGCGGATCTGGCCGCCGCACGATGGCTCGCCCGTGGATCCCGGACTTGGACAGCATGCCGTGAGGCTCCGCGAGTTCCTCGCGCCGCGATGCTGGCCGTCGCTCTCCTGCCATGCCAGCACGATCTGCGAGACGGCCCCTGGACGGTTTGTCGCGTCGTGGTTCGGCGGCACCGCCGAGCGGAATCCCGACGTCGAGATCTGGGTGTCGCGGCACGACGGCTCGCGATGGAGCGATCCCGTGATGGTGATCACCGGCACCCAGTCGGATGGCACCCGACTCCCCTGCTGGAACCCCGTGCTCTTCCAGCCTCGCGCCGATGGGCCCCTCTATCTCTATGCCAAGATCGGCCCGACGCCGCGCGACTGGTGGGGTGTTGCGCGGGCGAGCGACGACGGCGGCGTCACCTGGGGGGCGCCGTGGCGGCTGCCCGACGGTGTGATCGGCCCAATCAAAAACAAGCCGCTCGTACTGCGTGACGGCACGGTCCTCTCGCCGGCGAGCACGGAACACGATGGCTGGAGGGTTCACTTCGAGCGATCCAACGACGGCGGAAAGACCTTCGTCGCCGAGCCGCCGATCAATGTGGCGCCGGGAACGAAGCAGGAGCCGCCTCCCGCAGGCGTTTCCAGGGACGCGCTCATCGACGCGATCCAGCCGTCGCTGCTCGATCTCGGGGAAGGCCGGCTGCTGGCCGTGGGCCGCACGAAGCAGGGCCGCATCTTCGAGGTGGAGAGCCGCGACGCGGGTGTGACCTGGGGCACGATGCGGCTTGGCTCCCTTCCGATTCCCAGTTCGGGCACCGACGCCGTCACGCTCGCCGACGGGCGGCACGTGATCGTCTACAACCACTCCACGAGCGCCGCCCGCACCCCGCTCACGCTGGCCATCTCGACGGATGGCACCTCGTGGCGGCCGGTGGTCGCGCTGGAAACGATGGGCGGCTCCTTCGCCTACCCCGCCGTGATCCAGGCGTCCGACGGACTGATTCATGTGACCTACACCTGGAATCGCGAAACGATCGCCCGCGTCGTCATCGATCCCGCCGCCCTGCCCTGACGGGCCGCTGGCACGACCGATCTTGGTTTTCCTTCCCTTCACTCTCCCCGTTGCTCAAACCCTTTTCGCCGGAGTTTCCCTCATGGCTCGATGCTTGTTTGCGATCGCTCTGGCGTGCTCTGCCATGGCGTGCCCTGCCCGCGGTGATCTGCCTCTCCGCATCGACCTCAACGGCGACAATGGCCGCAACGACGTGCTCACCCGTGGCTGGGACGACTGGCGGATTCCCACGCCGCAGGCCAAGGCGACGAGCACCACCATCACGCGCGACGGCCTGACGCTCACGCTCCGCACGGCCGGCGCCGGGGCGACGCTCGCGAGCGACTGGTGGAAGCGGGGATTCGACTTCGAGGCCACGCTCGCCTCCGACGGGGTATGCCTCGTGCCGGGCGAGGGCGAGTCGGTGATGGAGCTTGTGATCGAGGGATTGCCGCCGGGTCGACACACGCTCGCTTCGTGGCACTCCGCGTGGCCGGCCGATGCCGGCGGCGGGTTTGACGTGGCCATTGATGGCGTGGAGGTGGCCCGCGGCGTCGTGCCGTCGCATCGCGTCGAGCACGACGACGAAGCGGCGGTGGTGTTTGCGACGTTCGACGCCGCCGCGGGGAAGCCCGTGGTGGTGCGGTATGCCGCGACGGGAGGCGGGAAGCATCCCATCTACATCAACGCGCTGGCCCTCGACGTGACGGATCCGCGGCCGCAGGTTCGTCGTCCCTCCCCAGCCGACGGCAACGAGCACACGGGCGAACAGCCGCTCCTCGGCTGGGTGGCGCCGCGCGGGGCGAAGGAGTTTCATGCCTATCTCGGCACCGACCGCGACGCGGTGTCAGCCGCCACGCCGGAGTCGCCCGAACATCTCGGACGCACCACCACGCCCTCGATCGTGGCGAAGCAGGCCACGCTCGCGGCGCGGCGCGAGGCGCAGCAGCCCAACCTCGACTGGTTTTGGCGGGTCGACGCGGTGTCGGCCGACGGCAGCGTGGCAGCCGGACCGGTGTGGCGATTTCGGGTCGGCGTGCCCTCGTTTTCAACCGCCGAGGGGCATGGACGGTTTGCCGCCGGCGGCCGGGGAGGCCGTGTGATCGCCGTGACGAATCTCGACGACTCCGGGCCCGGCTCGCTTCGGGAGGCGATCGAGGCACACGGCCCGCGCACGATCGTGTTTCGGGTCGGTGGCACGATTCCGCTCAAGAGCAAGCTCATCGTGCGGCATCCCTACGTGACGGTCGCCGGGCAGACGGCGCCCGGCGACGGCATCTGCGTGCGGGGATACACGTTTGGCTGCCTCGGGGCGCACGACGTCGTGATCCGTCATGTGCGCATCCGGGTAGGCGACGAATCGGGCGAGACCCAAGACGGCACGGGCTTCGCGAGCTGCGATCATTCGATCCTCGACCACTGCTCGGTGAGCTGGTCGATCGACGAGGGCGTGAGCTCGCGGGGTGGCAAAAACATCACCGTGCAGCGGTGCCTTGTGTCGGAGGCGCTCAACATCGCCAACCACCGGAAGTATCAACCGGGCAAGGGGCACTCCTTCGCCGGCAGCATCTCCGGCGACATCGGCAGCTTTCACCACAACCTGCTGGCACACTGCGCCGGCCGCAACTGGAGCCTTGCCGGCGGGCTGACCCGCGGCGGGAAGTTTGCCGGCCGACTCGATATCCGAAACAACGTGGTCTACAACTGGGAAAGTCGCACGACCGACGGGGGCGTCAAGGCGCTTTCGTTCGTCGGCAACTACTACATCCCCGGACCGGCGACCCGTGTGTTTCACCTCGTGAAGCCCGACACCGGGTCGGAGGACGACCCGCAGCAGTATTTCATCGCCGCCAATCGGATGGTCGATCGGCCGCAGTACGACGCCGACAACTGGGCCAACGGGGGCGTGGTGGTGGCCGCGTCGGCGATCCCGATGATCAAGCTCGACCAGCCCTTCTGTGAGTCGGGCATCACGGAGCACTCGGCCGACGAGGCCTACGCGAGCGTGATGGCCGACGTGGGGGCGAACCTGCCGACACTCGACGAGCACGATCGACGCGTCGTTCACGAGGTGGTCACGCGGACCGTTTCCGTGAAGGGGAGCCGCGGCGGATTGCCGGGCATCATCGACACCCAGGCCGACGTCGGCGGCTGGCCGGCGTTGAAGTCGGGCTCGGCGCCGGCGGACACCGATGGCGACGGCATGTCCGATGCGTGGGAGAAGCAGCATCGGCTCGATCCCACGGATCCTGCCGATGGCCATGGAATTCCCGCCGGCAGTGACCTGACGAATCTCGAACGCTATCTCGACGACCTCGCCTCCTCCCCCAAGGCATCCCGATGAACGCCCGCCTCTCCGCGCTGTCGTGCCGCGTCGTGCTGATGGTCGCCGCCACGGTGGCGACGACCGGGTCGGCCGCCGACTTTTCCAAGCGGTATGTGACGCAGGGGCCGGGTGGCGGGCTCGAGTATGAGGTCGGCCCGCGCGGCGATCGCATGCCCGACTATTCCCATGCGGGCTATCGAGGCGGCGGTGTTGACCCGCCGATGGTCGCCGCCACCGTGATCGTGGAGCCGACGACTGGAGATGCAACCGACCTCATCCAGCGGGCGATCGATCATGTGGCCACGCTGACGCCAGACGCAGAAGGCTTTCGCGGTGCGGTGCTGCTCGCATCGGGGGAGTATCGCGTGGCGGGGCAGCTTCACATCACCGCCAGCGGGGTGGTGCTTCGCGGCCGGGGGAGCGATCGCGACGGCGGCAGTGTGATCGTGGCGACGGGGCGGGATCGCCGTGGCGTGATCGCGGTGCGAGGTGGCCGCGCGCCGGAGCCTGACACGGCGGTGGCGATTGTCGATGCCTACGTGCCGTGCGGGGCGGCAAGGCTCTCGCTGGCGTCGGGGCACGGTCTGTCGGTCGGCGACCATGTGGTGATCGAGCATCCGAGCACGAAGGCGTGGATCACGGCGCTCGGGATGGACCGTTTCCCGTCGCGCGGAGGCGGTTCGTGGCTCGATTGGAAGCCGGGATCGCTCGACCTCGCCTTCGAGCGGGTGGTGACGGCCGTGGAGGCGGATGTGATCGTGCTCGACGTGCCGCTGCCGATGGCACTCGACCGGAATCTTGCCGCGAGCACCGTGCGGCGGCTCGCGTGGCCGGAGCGGATTGAACGCATCGGCGTGGAGCGGCTGCGGCTGGAATCGGTTGGGGAGCGGGATGCGGCCACCGATGAAGACCATGCCTGGGACGGCGTGAGCCTCACGAACGTGCGCGACGCATGGGTGCGCGACTGCACGATGCAGGGCTTTTCGGGATCGGCCGTGATCGTGCAGCGTTCGGCGAGCCGGATCACGATCGACCGGTGCCACTCACGCGCGCCGCGGTCGGAACTGGGAGGCTGGCGACGGCGAACCTTTTTCACGAGCGGCGGCCAGACGCTGGTGCGCGACTGCACGGCGCACGAAGGACGCAACGATTTCGCCGTGGGGCATCTCGCCCCCGGACCCAATGCCTTCGTGCGATGCACCGCCTCGCGGGCGCACGGTCCCAGCGGGCCGATCGGCAGCTGGGCCACGGGCGTGCTCTACGACCATGTTGAGATCGACGGAGGGGCGCTGATGCTGACCAACCGTGAGATTGCAGATCAGGGGGTGGGCTGGGCTTCGGCCAACGGGACGGCCTGGGTGTGCACGGCGCCGCTCGTGGACGTGCGAATGCCCCCCACCGCGGCCAACTGGTCGGCCGGATGCCGAGGCGAATACGTGGGCGACGGGTTTTGGAAACAGCTCGACCAGTCGACGACACCCAAGGCGCTCTACGACGCCCAGCTCCGCGAGCGGCTGGGCGCCGAGCCCGAGGCGGTGCCCGCCGATGCCGAGCCCGCGATGGCCGGCGTCCTCAAGGCTTCCAAGTTGCCCGGTGCGGCCGCGGCGGGCGCGGCGGTGCGGCATCCGCTCGTGCTCGAGAACGGCTGGCTCACGATCGACGGCCGCGTGGTGACGGGCGGGCGACTGATTCCGCCGTGGTGGAAGGGGCACACCCTGCCGTCGCGGGCGGCCGAGATGCAGCCTGCGATCACGCGATTCGTGCCCGGTCACGAGGCCCTGCCGTATACGACCGACCTCACGACCCTGGCGAAGGTCCTCGAAGCCGACGGCCGCCGTGTGATCGAGCACCACTGGGGCCTCTGGTATGACCGCCGGCGCGACGACCATCAAACGGTGCGGCGACTGACCGGCGACGTCTGGCCCCCCTTCGAAGAACAGCCCTTTGCCCGCAGCGGTGAGGGCACGGCCTGGGATGGGCTTTCGAAATACGATCTGTCGCGGTTCAACCCGTGGTATTTCGATCGGCTGCAGACCTTTGCCGGCGCGTGTGAGCGGCATGGCCTCGTGCTCATCGCCCACATGTACTTTCAGCACAACATCCTGGAATCGGCGGCCCACTGGATGGACTGTCCGTGGCGACCGGCCAACTGCCTTCAGGAGACCGGCTTCCGCGAGCCGCCCGACTTCGTACCCGGCGGAAGGATCGACGTGTCGGAGGCATTTTACGACGTGTCGCATCCCGTGCGACGGCAGGTGCACACCGCCTACATCCGCCACTGTCTCGACGTGCTCTCGTCGAGCGGCAACGTGATCGTGACGACCGGCGACGAATACACCGGCCCGGAGCATTTTGTGCGGTTCTGGCTCGAGACGGTTCGCGACTGGCGTCGGGAGACCGGCAAGCGGGTGCTCGTGGCGCTCTCGTGCACCCGCGACGTGCAGGATGCCATCCTTGCCGATGCGGCGCTCGCCAAGGAAGTGGACGTGATCGACGTGAAGTATTGGTGGTACACCGCCGACGGCGCCCCGTATGCCCCGCCCGGAGGCGAGCGTCTGGCGCCTCGGCAGCAGCTTCGTGCGTGGAAGGGGCCGAAGGGTCGCTCGGCGGCACAGACGGCGCGCATGGTGCGGGAACTGAGGCTCGCGCATCCGGAGAAGGCGGTGATCTGTTCGAGCGACGGTTCGGATCCGGCGGCGGTGCTGCTCGGCGGCGGCTCGCTCTCGGCCCTCGGCCCGCTCGACCCGGAGGTGGCCAAGGCGATCGTGACGATGACTCCCGAATCTCCGGCTGCCGGAGAGACGGGTGGCCTCGTGGGGCCGGACGGCACACGGCTCGTGTCGGACGGACGCGGCGTGGCGATCAAACGCTAGAGCGCGTTTGAGATACGTGTATCGCCGGCTCGGGGGCGGCAAAAGTCTCGTCGCTGGGGCGAGGATACGCCCAAGGCTCCTCGAGCGTTCGCCGACCCCCTCGCCTACCCGCTCAGGATTATTAACTCGTCGCTACACGTAGCGGAGATGCGCTCTAGCCGCCGGTGAGGCATTCCGGCCCTCGGGCTCACTCGACACGGCTCTCGCTTCGCCATCCTTGCGTGGCGTGTCCCAGGCCTCACGGCCTTGGGCTTTGACCGGAGAGGCGTCGTGGCATTCTCGTTCCGTCGAAGCCCAACGGCGTAAGCCGTGGGACGGGCGTGGTGGATCGCGCAGCGTATTCGGCTTGCGGTCGCCGTCTGAACAGTCAACCGAAACTGGGCGACGCGATGGTGCGATCTTCGTTTATGCGTCCGGCTTGCCGTGGGCGCGGAGTTTGGCAACCACGTCGAGACCGAGGACGGCCCGGAGTTTTGACGACAGGCTGGTGTTGGCGTCGAGATGCCTGGCGAGTGTGTCCTGGGGCCAGGCGAGCACCCGCGATGCCTCGGTGGCCACGACGTCGGCCGACGCCAGGTTGCCCGAGAGAAAGCTCATCTCGCCAATGAACTGTCCCGGCTCCAGGGTGGCGATCACGTGATCATCCACCCGCACCGCCATCGCGCCCTGCGTGAGGATCATCATGTCGGCGACCGAGGTGCCCTTCCTCACCAGCACGTCTCCGGCGGCCACGTCGCGCCACTCGCCGCGCTTGAGAAGCTTCAGAAACTCCCCAGCCGAGAGCTCGGGAAACACCTCCTCCCGAAGCTTGCGCTCGGCTGGCGGCAGCTGCCGCGGCCATCGCTCCGACACGAGGATCGCGATCTGCACGATGTTCACGAAGGCAAAGAGGGCATTCCAGGTGATCGGCGCCCAGAGCGTGTGGTCGCCGCACGAACAGTAGTAGGGCATCAGCGAGAGGCCGGCCACCACGGAGAGCACCCGCAGCCAGAGGATGTCGCGCACGAGATAGGAGCAGAGGTAGAGCACGTTGGCGACATGGATCATGTCGGTCGCGCACGGATGCCAGATCGCGATCGCGAGGATGGCGGGGAAGTTCACGGCGGTTCTCCAAAAACGATCGGTGAGGGAGCGGGGCGGGTGGGTGTCGTCACCCGCACCGTTTCTCGCGCACGGTCGGCGTTTCGTGGGCCTCGTTCACCTCGACCTCGTCCGAGCCGATTTCGAACTTCCAGCCCTCGATCACGGTGCCTTCCGTCTTGAGGTGGGACGTGAGGAAGAAGAGCCGTCTGCGGGCATCCCCCTCCGGTCCGGGAGGAATATCGGCAAAACGGTCGCGAAGGTAGTAGGGAGCCCAGGCCTGGGAATAGAGCGTCGCCTTGAGCCGAAGGTTTTTGCAGTCGAAGCAGGTCGGCACGGTCACGCGGTAGCTGACGATGTCGGTTCCCTGCCCGTCGTGGTATTGCGGATCGTCGCCCGTGCCATGGGGGTGGGTTGCCTCGACGAACGCGGCCGGCATCTCCGGGCTCGGGCCGCGGGGTGACCAGCCAATCGGCAGAAGTCGATTGTCCTTCACCTCGGTGGCGCGGTGGAGAAAGCTCGTGGTGAACCGTCCGCCGGCGTCCTGCATGAGTTCCTCGTAAATCTGCACCTGATCGGGTGAATCGATGAGCCGATGGTGCGGCTGGAACGCCTGTGTCGTGCGGCCGTCGTGGCTGGCGGCTGCGAAAAACTCCGAGGGCAGCGGCCTTCCATCCGCGCCGACGATCACGCCAGCGGCGTTGGCAAGGCCCGAGGCCCAGATCACCCGTTCGGTGCCGGAGGTATTGTCGATCAGGAGAAACTCAACCCACATGCGGCGGAAGCCCACACCGCTGGGCAGCCGGTGGCCGGTGAGGTTGGTGATCTTGACGTCGGCGTCGATCGTCTGGCCGCTCGTCTCGACGTTGAGAATCTCCACCGTGGCGGTGTTGGTGCGGGCGTTCTGCACGTAGTTGTCGATGGCGAAGTGCACGCCCTCCACACCGGTCTCGTAGTCGGCCGTGCGCACGCCGAGCACGTCGTTGAACTGCCGGAACATCTCCAGGAGAAACACATTGGCGCCCTGGAAGGTGTGACGCCGGTAGCCCTCCTTGCGGAATCGCACGAAGGCTTCGTCACGCGGGACGCGATGATCCGATTCGGGGTAGTCTTGGTCTTGGAGCACGGCGATCTTGGTTTGGATCTGGTCGATCGCCACGGAGCCGTCGGGGCTCGTGTAGCCCTTGGGCATGTGGCAGTCTTGGCAGCTCCGCGAGTCGGCGGTCTTTCCAAACTCGTCCTGGTATCGGCTGTTGAGCCATTCCAGGTAGGTGGCCTGCTCGATCCGGTGCAGGAATCCCTGAAACTCCGGATTCTTCTCGGAGGCAAGCAGCTGATCCACCTGCTCCCGGGCCGGCGGGGCTGCATGAGGTGGTGGGCTGTCGAGCGGCCAATCGACCACGGGCAGGTTGATCACATGGCAGCTCGCGCACATCCGCGACGAGCGAATGAACGAATTCGGCTTCGGCGTGGCGCCGAGCGTCGTGGCCATCGCCCGCGGAGCGATGTCGGCGAAGGGGCCGTAGATTTCGTGGGCCGGCCCGGTCTTGAACTGCCCGGTGATCGAGGTGGCGAGAAAGCCACGGAGGTCTTTGTGATCGTCGACCATCCCGTGGCACACGGTGCAGCTGACACCGTCGCGGGCGAGCGCACCGTATTTGTGGTGCGGATCGGCCTGGTTCGCGAGATGGAACCAGTCGCGGCTGAAGGAGGCGTTCTCATCCCATGGGCGGTCGGCGAGCCCACGGTCGTGGTCGTATTGCCGCTTCCCCATCGCGCCATGGCATCGCAGGCAGGTGTTGACCACCTGATCACCGATGGCCCGGCTGCGATCGGCGGGAAGGTCGGCGGTGAGCCGCGAGAGTTCGCTCTCGAGCTGCGCATGAAACACGGGATCGCGGCCGGCGAGGCCCATCGGCGACCACCGCCATTCGCCATAGGGCGACACATTGAGACCGCCGCGCTGCGTTTCCAGGAACATGATCGGGCCGTAGGCGTGCTTGCTGCTCGCGCCACTGTGGCACATCATGCATTGGTCGCTCGTGAGAAAGCGTTCTGGGACGGTCGGATGGGCCGGCACGTGGTCGTTGGATTCGGGAGGTAGTTTTCGCACCTCCGTGTAGCCCACCGGCCGGACGTCGGCGAAGGTCTGCAGGAAGGCGAAGTTGGGGCGGGTGGGGCCCGGGGCCTGCGGTGCCCGCAGTTCCGGCGGCGGCTGGCGGTGCTCGAATCCGTAGGGCTGCTGGGCGGCCGGAATGTCGCGCCACGTGGAGTCGACGAAATACTGGATGGGTTCGCCGGGAAACCCGGTGATGTTGCGGAGGGACGAGAACGTGCCCCCCTCCTCCGCCACCGAATGGCAGCGGACGCACGCCAGCACGAAGCCTGCCTGGGGATAGTCGAACGACGTCGGGTCGTCGAGTTTCTGCCCCTCCCACGTGCTCGCCCAGAACCACCCGCTTGGCGACCCGGCGCTGTCCTTGATCATGATGTCCCAACCGGGGCCGTTCGGCTGCCGCAGGATCGCCTCGAGTTCATCGTCACCGAGGCCCTCATACCGGGCCGCCGGCGGAGGCAGCATCTCCTTGATGATCATGCCACCGTCGGGGATGCGGCCCTCGCGTGGCTTCTTGGGCGGCGCGAGCCCCGCGTCGCGGCCCTCCGGCCAGCGGTTGGGGTCGCCGGTGAGCCAATACATCACCTTTGGAGAGTAGTAGCAGCGGACGGCGGGATGGGTGCCGAAGGATACGCCCTTCACGTACGCGCCCGTATCGCGAATCCGCTTGTCGTGGCTCCAGCCAAGGTCGGTCGCATAGGCACGACTGCGGACGAAGGGAAACAGCACCCTCTCAAACTCGATGAGTGGTCGCGTCGTCGGGAGTGGCAGCGGGTGTTCCCGTCCTCCGGCGGTCGAGGCGGGCTCGGCCGCTCGGATTCCGCCGATCGTGGCGATGGGGAGCGTCAGACTGGTGACGACGACCAGGAGTCGAATGGGGCAGTCCATCATCCGTGAAAGCCTCCCGAGGCGGGGCGAATCATCCTTTCGAACTGTTGTACGCCGCCGGCTGTTTTTTCGTGAAGTGGCCGATGGCCGTCGGCGCAGGCTCGACTTGATGCCGGCCGTCTCCTCTGCGTCGGATGTCGCCACCACACCCCGGGCGCTCGGTCCGTGGCCGTTCCTCAACGGCCTTCCGGGGGGGCTGGAGCGTGCTTCAGGAGTTTCCTGGTGCGGCCGGAATCAGTCGCCAGGCTGAACAGGCCGCGCGGACGGCACGAGCTCGGCTGGTGACCCGCTCTCGTCGGCAGGCTGATCCGAAAACCGAAACGGATCCTCCAGCCGCCGCATCTCGGCCAGGAGATCGGCCTCCAAGGCGGCCCGTCGCCCGGCGTGGGCAGGATCGGCGGCCAGGCTGCGTTGGTGCGGGAGCGGCGACACGCGAGAAACGGCGGCGACAGCGGGATCGTGGTGCTCGGCCAGCAGTTCGAGCGGATTGTCCCGCAGGTTGAAGAGCTGTGTGTGCCGCTGACCCGTCGCCGACTCGTATTCGATCAGCTTCCAGTCGCCCCGGCGCACGGCCCGGATGCCCGGTCGCTGCCCGCCGCAGTAGGCACCGTAGAGGACCTCCCGTATCTGCGGCTGTTCGCCGGTCAACACCGGCAGAAAGCTCATGCCTTCGTTGCTGGCCGGCGGCTCGATGTCCGCCACGTCGCAGAGCGTGGCCAGGAAATCGGCCAGATAGACGTTTCCGTCGGCGCGGCTTCCCGACTTGACGCCCGGCCCCGCCACGATCAGTGGCACCCGCCAGGTGTGCTCGTAGAGATTCTGCTTGCCCTGCAGGCCGTGCCGCCCGACGGCGATCCCGTGGTCCGAGGTGTAGAAGATCCAGGTGTTGGCGAGTTCACCACTGGCCGCCAGACGGTCGAGCACGCGGCCGATCTGGATGTCGATGTTCTCGGCACAGGCATGCTGCCGTCCCGCTTCGTTGCGGATCGTCGCCTCGTCGCGCCGATCCCAGACACCGCTGACGGCCACTTCGTCTCGCACGTCAGCGTGCGTGGTGTCGAACGGATGCCGCGGGAGCCAGTTGCCGGGGAGCGGCGGCTGATCCGGATGCCGCGGCGGGAGGGTCTCGCGATCGGCGTGGTTCGTCGCTCCATACTTGGCCAACAACGCAGGAGTTCCGTCTCTGGTATCGTGCGGATGCGAGAAGCCCAGGAAGATCAGGAACGGCGAGGCAGTACCCGCCGCCTGTCGGGCGGCGAGAAACTCGAGCACGCGGTCGGCATGCCAGCCGCTGCCTCCCTCGGCCGTGCCTGTTCGCTTGGTGGCATCGTGCCGCACGGCAAACAGGCGATTGGCCGCCTCGTAACTGTTGCTTTCCTTGCAGGTCCGCATGGTGTCGTAGCCGGCCCGGTTGAAGACCGCGGGCAAGACCTGCTCCAGGATGTCGGCCGGGCATCGCCGTCCGCCTTCGGAAGCCGCTGAGACGCGGTTCTTCGGACCGATCGGCAGGTGCCAGAGGCTGCGGCCGGTCATGATCATGTGCCTCGACGGGGTGCACACGGCCCCGGAAAACGAGCCCATGTGATAAGCGGCGTCGAGCACGATGCCCCGTGCCGCGAGCCCGTTGAGCACCGGGGTCTCGAGCCGGGAGTCGGGATCGTAGGCGCGCAGGTCGAAAGGCGACTGATCGTCGGTGACGATCAGAAGGATATTCGGCTGCTCTCCCGCCCGGGCCGGCAGCCCCAGCACGAGCGACAGCAGAAGGCACGTGATCACACCGGCCGCCTCGCGGGCGAGGGGCGATGGTGGGCCAGGCATGGCGATCCTCCCTGGTTCAAGCAGGTCGACCATCTCCAGTGTCGGCCCGCGTCGTTGTTTCGAGGTCATCGAACGGGCTGCATCGGCTGCGGGGTTGTCGTCGAGCCGGGGCTGGGCGAGAGGGGACCGCCAGCGACCGGCAAGCCGTTCCAGCCTAAAAACAGCATGGTGGTGAACACAATCGGCCGGCTCAGAACGCGATGACGATCGGCCCGTTCGCGTTCACGGTGAGATCGGCCGCCGCCAACTGCACGGCCGGGTCGGTGAGCGGGTGGGCTGTCACGTGTTGCAGTGACACCGCGTAGAGCACATCGCCGATCCGCACGCTGCGATCGATGGAGTCGGCATGGCTGATCGTGCCGAGCTGCGTAAACGCATCTGAGGAGCCGGTGTCGATGCGAAACACGACCAAGCCTGGCGCCACCAAGCCCGGTGCCGAATGTCCCCCATCGACCGGCAGCGCCAGGATCCCCTGGGCAGCGAACCAGCCAAGCGCGTGGTGATCCCACTCGGCCGGCGACCACGAACCCCATTCGCCCGCGAACGTGTACGTCGCCGAGCGGGTCGGGTTCGTGGGATCCGCGACGTCGAAGAGGGAGAGTTGCAGGCCGCCGTCGCGGCCGGTCATCGGATCGACGTCGCGGCCAACGCCCAGAAGGTGCGTGTCGTCGAGCGGCATGAGGTACGTCGAGTACCCCGGCACCTTCAGCTCGCCTGTCACCCGCGGTGCTGTTGGCTCGGAGAGGTCGATCACGAACAGCGGGTCGACCTGCCGGAACGTGCTCACGTAGCCGTAATCGCCGACGAATCGCACGGAGTAGATCCGCTCCCCGCCGGCGAGTCCCGACACGCTGCCCACCGCTTCGAGCCGCCCGGCCGCAGCCGCCAGCACGGTGAGGGCATTCGACGCCCCGCTGCCGAAGCCGTCGGTCGTGGCGATCCGCAGGAGGCCGTCCTGCTCGTCGAGTGAGAACTGGTTGAGCGTCATGCCGGAGACTGATCCCATCGCCACCAGCGGCGCATCGGCGGCGGTGAGATCGAACTGGTAGATGTTCGTCGTCGTGCCGGCATCGGCCTCGTCCCACCATGAGCCGACGTGCGTGTCATACACGTAGAGGCCCGATGTCGAGGCGTAGATCCGGCCGCCGACACCGCCCGCCGTGGTGGTGGCGTCGGGGCCGGCGACGGCATCGCCCACGGTGAACGACACGACCGACAGGAGGCTCGTGTCACCGCCGTCGACGGGCAGCGACGTTCGGGCCGGATCGACCAGCGTGCCCGACACCTCGGCGCCGGCGGCATCAACGACCTGATAGCCCGGCAGTGACGCTTCGTCCCAGGCCTTCTCCAGACGGTCGCGGTACGAAGCCTCATCCTCATAACGGCTGCCGGTGCCGTCTCTCGTCATGAACGGGCCGATGGCATACGACGGCCTCGTCACTGTCGATGCAAGCATCGGAACGGGTGAAGGCGACGGGGGAGTCGCCGGATCCGTCACGACACCCGGCGCCGGCAAGTCGATCGAGCCCTGCGTCACGACCATCACCCGGTCGCCGATCGCCCGGGCGTCTACCAGCCAGCCGTCGAGCCTCGTGGTCTCCACGATCACCGGCGACGCTGGGACTGCCACGTCCACCACCGTCACGAATACATGCGGGGGCGATGCGTGGATCGGCATCATGGTCGCGGTGCCGACGGCCACGTCGAACTGGCCCCAATCCTGAGAGATCACGGTCACCCGCGTGCCCGACAGGAAGAGTTGCCGCTCGTCACCCGGCAGAGTGAGATGCGAGACCACGCCGAGCCGCTCCGGCGCCGCCACGTCGAGGATGTCGATGCCGTCGCCGGCGATCGCGAACAGGTGCGAACCATCGGTCTTCACGCGGTCGCCTTCATCGACGCCCGCGACCTGTGTCGGCGTCTGGGAAGAATCGCTGGCGGAGGGGGCGTTCGTGAGGGCAGCGGACACGAAGGGAAGGCCGCCGTCGCATATGGCGATGGGGCAACCTCGCCATGGCCACACCGGGCTGCCGAACAGATCGCGATACCGCGCCACTGCCGCCTCGATCGCCCACGACTTCAGCCGGGCGATGTCTCCGACGGGCGCCAGGGGGTTCGTGCTCTCGTTGCCGACGAGCTGCTCGCCCTCGTCGAGCCGGGCAGTATCCTTGCCCGCAACGCCATACATCGTGTCGATGGCCAGTCCGCCGTCGAGCGTGTTTTCGCCGGCACCACCGCGAAGGGCATCGATGCCGGCACCGCCATAGAGGGCGTCGTTGCCGCCGCTGCCCACAAGCGAATCGACGCCACCGTTTCCGCGGATCTCGTCATTGCCACCCCGGCCGTTGAGCGTGTCGCGGCCCGGGCCGCCGAGAATGACGTCGGGACCATCGCCTCCCGTGATCGTGTCGTTGCCGAACCCCCCTTCGAGTCTCGTCGCGATGCGATCATGGCCCCGCACGTTCACCGTGATCGAGTCGTCGCCTGCGCCGCCAAGAACGTGGATCGACTTCACCCGCGCCGCCGAGCGGACATCGATCACAACGCCGTTGACGGTCGCCCGCAGCTGGCGGGCATTCGCCGGATTCGGCTCGACCACGATCGTGTCGTCGGGAGTCGCCGCGTTCGCATCGCCCACGATCGTCCACACGCCCGCCGCGAAGCTCACGGCCAAGGCGTGCCGGGGCTCGAGCCGCTCGATGAACCGCTGCGTCTGCCGTGATCTGGACCGCCGCCGGTGCATGATGCCGCCTCCAAGGTGATCACCCGTCATCGCCTTACCCCCCGTGTTGTAGGGATAAAGGCGAGCCCGGTCAATGACGCTTCGCGACGGTCTTCCGGCTGATGAGCGACGCGCGAGCCACGGAAAGAGCGGCCCGGGCGACCGGAGCGGTTTCCCGAAACGCCCCACACCACCCTGACGCCCTCCCCAACTCTCGTATGAGCACCGGTACAAAAACAGGGAGGGGGTCACCGTCGTACCGTTGCGCTTCTCGCCGCGCCGGTCCGTGAATCAACGCGGCATGCAAACGGATGAACGTGATTCGTGAGGAAGGACGAGGGCCCCATCAGGCCCGTGTGCGGGATCGCGATAGTGCGAAGACCACAAAACCAGCAAAGCCAGAGATGCAGATCCCAGGCTCTGGTACGACAACCAGTTGGAGACTTCCCGATTGGAAGTAGGCACTCTTACCACCGCCAAGAACGTAGGCGTTGCCGCTCCCGACATTCTGCAGGTTCGTGAGGTCGACCGTGCCGGCAATCAGCGTGTAGGTGCCCTCTGGTGTGCTGCTCGAGAGGCCGAGAACGTCGTCGGCTCCGAAGATCGAGCCGATTGGGAAGGAAACGGTATTGGCCGCCGTCATCGGGACGCCAGCCGAGAAGTCATAGGCAAACTTGCTGCCGTTGCCGAAGGAAAAACTGCCGAGGATGGTGCCAGAGCCTGAGAGCACCTGGCCGCTGCCGACGGCGAAGGACGCTGCAGACACGTCAAACGTCGCCCCACTGGCCACGCTGATCGTGCCGCTCGTGGCGACCGAGCCAGTCGAATCGAGTTTCAGCGTGCCGGTGCTGATCGTCGTATTGCCCGTATAGGTATTGGCACCGGCAAGCCGCAGGATGCCAGTGGCACCAGTGCCCGATTTCTCCACGCCACCTGCACCGGTGAAGATGCCGGAAAGGATGACATCGGCGACGGGGTTTCCGCCATTTGGCGAGAGATCAACGGAAAGATTGCCCGTAATCGTCCCTCCGCTCGAGATGGTGAGGATAGACGTGGTCGTGTCGTCTTTATTGAGCACGACCGACCCTGACGCAGGGAATGTGACGTTGGTGTAGGTCACCGCACCAGCCGTGGACCTGGCTGTAATGCCAGCTCCGCTGAGCAGCGTCACAGCGTTTGTGACCTGGCCCGCTGTTGGTGCCGTGTTTTGGCTCACGAGTCGCACGCCACTCCCCACTTGGACGCTGCCAGTTCCGAGGGCATTGCTGCCCGCAAAGAAGGTACGAACGCCATTGTTTTGAGAAAAGACCCAGTTGACATCGGTGGCCGTACCGGACGAGTTGCCCAATGAAAGACCACTCGCTCCCGTGACGGTCACCGTTTGTCCAGCACCGGAGAACCGTCCATCGTAGGTAAGAAGGCCACCATTGACGGCGAGCGAGCCACCCCCAGACCCGATCGTCATGCCGCGATTCGCGTTCAGTGTGACCCCAGCGCTGGTTTGAAGCGTGGCACCGTTTGAAAGGGAGATTGCATCAGCGAGATACGACCCCGGATTGGCACCGAGCTGGTTGTTGTTGCTGATCTGAAGAACTCCCGCGGCGACAGACGTTTTACCTGCGAACGTATTCGCGACGGTGTTGCTGAGCACCAGCGTTCCCGAGCCATTTTTCGCCAAGGTTGAACTTGACGTGCCTGAAAGCAAGCCGGGAACCGTGAGCGTTCCGGAAACGTTCAGCGTGCCACCATTGGGTCCGACTGTGATGTCACGGCTTGAGTTCATGGTGAAGCCGGCCGTTGTCCTGAGAGTCCCGCCGTTCAACGTTATGTCGTTTGCAGTGGCCCCGAGGTTTCCATCAACGCCGACCTGAAGGGTGCCAGCTGTCAGCAAGAGATTGGCTACGAATGGGTTGCCTGCGTTGCTGAGCACCAGCGTTCCCGGGCCATTTTTCTCGATCGCTGGTGAAGCCGACGCGCCCAGCGGCAGTGCGATTGTCGCCGTAGCTCCGGCACCAAGATCATTGACCGTAATGACGGCGTTCGTCCCCGAACCGTTATTCAGTGTCAGTGAGTAGGGGCTAATGCGATCGAGAATCCAGCTAGCGGCCGACGCCGTGTTTGCGTCGCCGAAAACGAGGGAGCCGACGGCCCGACTTTGTACCGATGCTAACGAGACAGTTCTATCGGCGGTGATGTCGTTGGCGAACGTCGCGGTAAAACCGTTTCCCGCGGCAATGGTGCCACTCAACCAATTGGCGCCGACGTTCCAGTCTCCACTAGCATCAACGCCCCAACTGCTGCTGATGGCAAATGCGGAGTTGCTGGAGACCAGGCAGGCCGCCATGGCGATGGTCGCGGTAACCAACGCGCCTCGCGCCACGCCTGAGACGCGCGATCGACGGATGCTGCAACACGTCATCACAAGACTCAATCTTTTCCGACCAGGCTGTCCAAAGTGCCACGGTTACTGGATGAATCGAAAAAACGGCTTTTTTTGATGGGTCGATGCCTAGTTTTTAGTTCAGGCGGGTTGGAGACGAGCTGGATCGTTGCTTGGGGGAAAGCCTGCTTGACCGGCCCCTCTCCCTTCGACACACCACGCGGACGGTTCCGCAACTCTCTCGAAAGCACTGGTACCAACCCGGGGAGGTGTCAGAGCCACCGTCCGGCGCAGTGCACAGCGACGGCGATGAGGAGCGCGAGGTTGGGGTGCTGTTGCTGGACCTGGGGATCGACGGCCCGGCGCGGGTGCGGGATCTCTGGTCTGGAGAGGATGGTGGCACGGTCGAGAAGGCGTTTGGACGCTCCCTCCGGAGCCATGCGAGCGGCCTGTATCGACTCACGCCCGTGCCGCAATGACAGCTACGAGCCCGGTCGCATCGCGGGCCGCCCTCAGGCTTCCCGCCTCATAACCCGCCGGGTTTGTGTCCGAATGTGATCTCGTGTCAGGGGTGGGCGATCACTATCCTCGCTCGGCTGCACCGTCCCGTCTTCGAAGGAGATCTTCCGATGATTCGCGCCGTCGTCCGTCGTCTTCGTCTGGTGGTCGTCGTGTGCGCCGCTGGCGCTGCCCTGGTTGGCTCGATCGCCATGGCTCAGCAGCCTCCCGCCAATCCGGCCGATGCGATCATCGGCGACTGGCGGCCGGCCGACATGAACGTCGACGTCCGCATTTTTCCCTCCAATGGCCAGTATCTCGGCGGCATCGTGAAGGCCGACAATCAGGAACTGGTCAACAAAGAGATGATGCGTGGCGTGACGTTCGACCCTGACACGAAGATGTGGAAGGGCGAGGTCTTCGCGCTCAAGCGGGGCCAGTTCGTGCCGATGACGATCCGGATGACGCCGGCCGGGTTCGAAATGGTGGCCGGCTCCGGCATCATGTCGAAGACGATCGAATGGGTTCGCGTGCCGACGCCCGGGGCGGCTCAGTGACGTTCGGCTGACGGGATGTCGGCTACGATTTCGGCGATCTGCGTGCGCTGGCCCGCGTCGAGGAGTTCGGCCCACGCGGCACAGGTGTCGCCGCAGATGCCGAGTTCGCGGAGCGCCGCCTTGATGCCGACCACCACCCGGCAGGGCTCCGTGCCCACTCCATACAGCCTGCCCAGCGACAGCACCTGACGCTGGAGCGACGCAGCGAGCGTCTCGTCGCCTCGTTCGAGCGCCTGCTGCAGGCCGACGAAGAGGTGCGGCGCCACATTGGCTCCGCCGCACACGCCACCGTGGCCACCAAGGCCGTGTGCCTGGGGCAGCATCTGCTCCGGGCCAATGAGCAGCGACCAGTCGGGCCGCACGTCGCGCACCACCCGGGCGTAGCCGTCGAACACGCCGAGATCGCCGCCGGAATCCTTGATGCCCACGATGCCGGGAAGGTCTGCCAGCCGTCGGACCGTGTCGACCGGCAGCACCACCTTCACCATCTCCGGCATGTTGTAGAGCACCAGCGGCAGGGGGAGGCCTGACGCGAGCGTGCGGGCCCACCGTTCGAGCGGCTCACGGCCGGCCGGAAAATAGTAGGGTGCCGCCGCCACGACCGCGGCCGCCCCCTGCTCCGACGCGAGCCGTGCGAGGGCAAGACTTTCCGAGAGCACGGTGTCGGTGATCCCCACGAGCACCGGCACACGGCCGGCCACCTGGCGAAGGGTGCGCGACACCAGATCACGCCGCACCCCGTAGGGGAGCATGGGGCCCTCGCCCGTGGTGCCAAGCACGAAGAGACCCTGCACGCCGCCGGCGAGCACGTGCTCGACGAGTCGCTCGAGGCCGTCGATGTCGAGCGTGTCGCGGTCGAGCAGCGGAGTGGCCAGCGGGGGAACGATGCCGTGGAAACGCGGAGGGGCGGTCATGAGTGGCTCTGCGGGAAAGATGAACGGATGGATGGGGATGGCGTGGAGGACGATCAGCGGGCTGGGCTGGGGATGGTGCGCCGGCCGGCGAGCATCGCGGCCACGAGGAGCGCGGCACAGACGAGATAGACGATGCCGCCAGTGGCGATCGCCCGGCTCATCGCCTCGACTTCGCCCTCCTTGCCGGCGGCCTGCGTGGCCCACCCCACGAAGAGCGGCCCGAGGGCGCCGCCCCCCCAGCCCACGGTGTTCATGATGCCGGCGGCGCTGGCCCGCGCCCGGGGCTCGATCTGATCGAAGAGCGACGCGAAGATGCCGGAGTCGTAGCAGCCCTTGCACAGGCCGAACGCCGTCATCGCCGCGACGAGCACGCCGGTGGTGGAGCAGAGGCCGACCAACGCGACAAACGCCGAGCCGACGAGCAGGCCCGCGGCCTGCACGAGCACGCGGCCGCCGGCGAAGCGGCGGGCCAGTCGGTCGGCCACCACGCCCGCCAGCGGCGCCGCGACCGCGCTGGCGAGATGGATGAACACCGTGCCATTGAGGCCGGCGGCCCCGAGCGAATAACCAAACTTCTCCTTGAGGAAGGTTGGCGTCCAGGTGAGGAAGATCGTGGCGACGAAGTTGGCACCCAGGAACGCCAGCATCAACAAGATCACCGCGGGCCGACGCAGGACGACCGCGGCGGTGTCGGCCACGCCGAGCGCGTCGCCCGCGGCCAGACCGTCATGGGCCGTCGAGGTGTCGAGCCCCTGGGCCTCCGCCTCCTCACGATCCGCGGCGCCCCGCTGCGGCTCCCGCAGGAAGGCGTAGAGGATCGCAGCCACACCCATGCCGATCATGCCAAAGAGATAGAAGCCGGTGCGCCACCCGAAGTGCTCGGCGATCGTGGCGCCAAGCCAGCTGCCCAGGATCGTGCCGGCATACACGCTCGACTGATGGATCGCGAAGGCGCGTGAGCGGGTGCGGGGGCCGTGGTAGTCGGCGGTGAGCGACATCGAAGCCGGGAAGTAAAACGTCTCGCCAAATCCTTCGAGGGCCCGCACGGTGACGAACTGCCAGAGTTTCGTGCACCAGGCGGTGGCCACGGTGACGAAGCTCCAGAAGATGCAGCCGCCCAGGATGAGGTGCACCCGCTTGAGCCGATCGGCGATGAATCCGGCAAAGGGCGCCCCGCCGGCATACACCCACATGAAGGCCGAGCCGATCAATCCCAGCTCGAACTTGGTGAACCCAAACTCCGCCTCGAGGAGCGGGAAGACGGCATAGATCGCCTGTCGATCGGCGTAGTTGAAGAAGCAGACGAGCCAGAGCATGCCCACGACGAGCCAACGCTCGTGGGGAGGGCCGCCGGAGCGGCGCGGGGATGACGGAGCCTGTGAGGCCATGAATGTCGTCGGAGAATCCCGCCCTCGGTGCCGTGAAGCAGGCGAGTATGCCAGACAACGCGGCCTGCAACAGACCCGCAATCTGCGCACACACTGGCGGGTTTCGATGCGCTGGGGGAAGATGACGCAGGTGCGGCGGGGAGCCCGCCCCTGTTCATATCGGAGAGATCGTCATGAAGCCGTCGTCGTGGTGCCTGCTCGCGGTGCTCCCTGCCCTGCTCCTGCACGGAGCCGTGGCGACCGAGCCCGCCAGGGCGGCCGACAAGCCCAGGGTGATCATTCTCACCGACATCGAAAACGAGCCTGACGACGCGATGTCGCTCGTGCGGTTTCTGGTCTATGCCAACCAGTGGGACACTGAAGCCCTGATCGCGACCACCTCCATCCATCTGCCGGATCGCATCGCGCCACAGCGGATCGAGGCGATCGTGAAGGCGTATGGCACGGTGCGCGACACGCTCGAAGTGCATGAGAAGGGGTTTCCGACCGGTGAGCAGATGCTCGGTCGGATCCGTTCGGGCGTGCCGAGGTATGGCATGACGGGCGTCGGCAAGGATCATGACTCGCCGGGGTCGAATCGGATCATCGAGGTCGTCGACGCCGACGACCCGCGCCCGGTGTGGGTGTGCGTGTGGGGTGGGCCCAACTGCCTCGCCCAGGCGCTCTGGAAGGTGCGGGCCACGCGAACCCCCGAGCAGCTCGCCGCCTTCGTCGCCAAGCTCCGCGTTTCCACGATCTCCGATCAGGACGACAGCGGACCGTGGCTGCGACGGGAGTTTCCCGGTCTCTTCTACGTCGCGAGCCCGGGGTTTCACCCGCTCGGCGGCTACCACTACGCCACCTGGACCGGCATCGCCGGGGATGAACTCCATGGCCGTTTCGCAGGTGCCGACTTCAGCCTCGTGTCGCAGCCCTGGCTCGACGAGCACGTTCGCCGCAAGGGCCCCCTGGGGGCGGAATATCCTCCCGTGGCGTTCATGATGGAGGGCGACACGCCGAGCTTTTTCAACCTCATCGGCAACGGCCTCTCCGACCCCGAGCATCCCGACTGGGGCGGCTGGGGGGGGCGCTACGAGATGGCGCTGCCGCCCCTTCGAAAATGGCATCTCGAGCGGGAGACCCGCCCGTTCTGGACCAACGCCATGGACGAGGTGCTCGGCAACGATGGCCGCTGGCACACCAACAACTGGGCGACGGTGTGGCGATGGCGGCCGGAGTTTCAAAACGACTTCAGCGCCCGCATGGACTGGACGGTTACGCCGACCTACGGCGATGCCAACCATCCGCCGGTGGTGACGCTCGGCCATCCTCGCACCCTGCGTGTGAAGCCGGGCGGACGGCTCACGCTCAGCGCGGCCGGCTCGTCGGATCCCGACGGCGATGCCCTGTCCTACCGCTGGATGCACTATCCCGAGCCGGGCACGTTCACGTTTTCGAGCGGCCGGACCGCCCGGCCGTTGGTGATCGAACGGGCCGACACCGCGGAGGCCACCTTTGTCGCCCCCGACAAGGCCGGACGTTTTGGCACGGCGCACGTGATCCTCGCAGTGACCGACGCCGGCACGCCACCGCTCACGCGCTACGAGCGTGTGATCGTCACCGTCGATCCGCGCGAGGCGACATCGCCATGAGCCCCATGGCAGCGATCGGTGATTCGGTGCGGCGAGCCCTTTTCGGCGTCGTAACGGTGGTGGCCGCGGCGGTGGCACCGCCCGATGGAGTGGCCGCCGACGCCCGGCCGCGGGTGATCGTTTCCACCGATGCCGGTGGCACCGATTACGACGATCTGCAGTCGCTCGTGCATCTCCTGCTCTATGCCGACGCGATCGATCTCGAAGGCCTCGTGTCGTCGCCCTACGGGCCTGGCCGCATGAAACACATTCTCGACGTGGTCGATGTCTATGCCCGAGACGTGCCGGCTCTGCGTCGCCATTCGGCCGACTATCCCGACGCCGAGTCGCTTCGTCGCATGACCGTGCAGGGCGCCACCGACCCGTCCGGCCCGGCGGGATACGGCACGACCACGGACGGGTCGGACTGGATCGTCACCTGTGCTCGCCGCGATGACCCCAGGCCGCTCTGGGTGCTCGTCTGGGGCGGCATCGAGGACGTTGCCCAGGCACTCCACGACGATCCCTCGATCGAGTCGAAGCTCCGCGTTTATTTCATCGGCGGCCCCAACAAGAAGTGGTCGCCCGCATGCTATGACTTCCTCGCCCGCGAGCATCCCGGGCTATGGATCATCGAGGCCAACTCCACGTACCGCGGCTGGTTCGTTGGCGGGGACCAATCAGGCGCCTGGGGCAACGATTCCTTCGTCGCGAGCCGGGTGGCGGGTCGCGGGGCACTCGGCGACTATTTCGCCCATGGGATCACCTTCGGAGGTGAGTCGCGGTCGCGGCTGAAGATGGGAGACTCGCCGTCGCTGGCGTATGTGCTGCACGGCCGGCCTGAGGCTCCAGCCCATGGCTCGTGGGGCGGAGCCTTTGTGCGGGCCTGGGATCGCGAGCGCGAGGTGTGGCGACGGCCGCCGCAGGCCGAGGATGTGCTCGAGACGTTTCGTGTGGTTGAGATCGTGCTGCCGGCCTCGACGAGCTGCGTGGCGGCGGGCATGGCCACGATGGAGGTCGATGGCTTTGCCTGTCCTGGCACTCGCGGCGCTGACAACGCCTGGCACTTCTGGTTTTGTCCGAAGGAGTCGAAGGTGTGGCGCTACACCATTGAAAGCACCGATCAGGCCGTCAACGGCCTCGCCGGCACGTTTCGGTCGGCCCCTCCTCCGCCGGAACGCCGCCATGAGCCATCGCCACGATACCCGCACTGGTGGACCGATGACCCGGACCCCTCGATGGCGGAAGGACCGCATCAGGGGGCGAAAACCGTCAGCCGATGGCGGCGCGAGTTTCTCGAGGATTTCGCCCGCCGGCTCGACCGCTGCCGTCCCTGAGTCATTCACGCCGGTCGGGAGGAGCGACGACTCGAGCCCAACGGCGGTGATGGGAGTGGCGCTTCGGTGGAAGCCCAACGGCGTGAGCCGTGGGACCGGCGTGGCGATCACGCCGGAGGTGGTTGAGCACGATGCCGTTTCGCGAAACGTTTCCCGCGATCAGCGCACCGTGAGGCTGCCTCAGCGGGCGACGAGGGGACCTGATCGCGGCGCGAGATCGGTTGCGTGAAACACACGATGGCCGTCGACCCACGCGGTGAGTCCCGGGCCCCGGCCGTAATGGGTTCCATCACGGTCCCACACGATTGTCACGTCGTGGCCGCGATACCGGAGGCCGTCCAGACAAAACCAGTCCCAGGTCGCCTCGGGCACGAGCGGGTGAAGCTCCAGCACGTCGTCGGATCGCGGCACCAGCCCGACGAGGCCCGTGATCACCAGATCGGCAAACGTCGAGTGGTTGTACCACCGGCTTCGCGGGTCACGGCCCTTGAGCCATGCGCCGGTCGTTTCGTCGAGATACTCGCCGACGTAGCGTTCGCCGTCAAAGCGATGCGAGCGGGCGTAGGTGATCACCGCCGCGAGATAGTCGGCCTTCGTCACCGCGTCCTGCGCCGGACCTCGAAGCACCGTCGCCAGGGCCGTGAGGGTTTGCGAGGTTGCAAACGGCCACACGGCGCCGTCCCACTCGCACGTGCTCACGCCATGCGAACGAAACGCAGGATGACGCCGCTCGGCGGTGGTGATCCCGAACGGCGCCCGGAAGCCCGTCTCGTCGGCAAACTGCCTCCAGGCTTCCTCGTAGCCCTTGCCCGTCGGCGGGAGCGAGAAATACCACGGGATGAAGCCGATCGCCTCGCGGACATCGGCAAACGATCCATCCTCGCGGACCACCTCGAAGAACCGGTCGCGCGGATTCCAGAGCGTCGTCAGGATCAGCGACCGCAGTGCCTCCCCTTCGGCCATCAGCTGCTCGGCCTCATGGGGCCGCCCCGCCGCACGGGCGATCGACGCAAGGGCCAGGGCGCTGCCGGCCATGTAGGAGTTGAGCGTGGGCCGCACGTTCTTCGCATGCCGCCCGCCGCTGATCGACTCCTCCATCGCGTCCCGTACGTCGTACTGCCAGTAGAGGCCGTCGGGCCGCCGCCGCTCCTCGGCCCATTGGCGGTGATCGGCCGCCAGCCGGTCAAACCGCTCGACCACGAAGGCCGTGTCGCCGGTGACGAGCGCCCGCTGCCACAGGGCGTAGGGAAGCCACTGGCTGTATTTGTGAAGCCGTTCCCGCTGGGCCGGATCGAGCCAGTAGTCGACGACCTGGTCGAGCACCTGCGAGTCGCGAAGCCACCGACCTTCCATGACATGGTGCCCGAGCGCCGAACTCACCGGCTGCGGTCGCGTGATGAACTCCGTGAGTAACCACCGGCCTGCATCATCACGCCGAAGGTGCTTGCGGAGGCACCACCATCGGAAATACCAGACGTCCACCATCTCGTCGTCGGGGCAGTCGAACCGCGGCACGTTGGCTTCGAGCCAGACCGCAGCGTCGGCGTTGGGAACGGCGTTGACCACATCCTCAGGATCAAGACGATTGAAGGCCGTCACGGCGGTGCGCAGGGCTTCTGGGCCGATGATGACGGCGGCGGTGCGAGGCTCGTCGTGACGGCACACGGCCGTCACCAGGTCGGCAAGCCGGTCATCCGCAACATCGTCGTGGAGAAGCAGGCGATAGGAGAGCCGGAGGGTCTCGCCAGGCGCGAGCGTGATCGCCCCGGAATCCTGCTTGGCGTAGGTCGCGGCGCCAAAATGGTTGACCAGCAGCCAGCCTGAATCGCGGGCGTGGAAAAACGGCTGCCGCGGGTTGCCTGGGCCGTCGATCATGGTCGCGCCGCACCGCGCGCCCTCGACGGTGCCCGTGGCGTCGCACCAGGCTGCCTGCGTGCCAAACACCCCCTTCTCGTCGCGTCCACCATGGCTGGCGAGGTAGCGGCCACCCCACTTCGGCGCGAGATCCCTCGCCAGGCGAATGCCAAACCCCATCTCCTGCACGTCGGCCAACGTGACGCCCGCGTTGCCGGCGGTGAGGATGGCGTCCCACCGAACCAACCGCACCGGCAGGCCGCAGGCCTGCTCGTCGGTTACGGTCACCGTCGACTGCTCGCGACAGACCACGCCCGCGTCGGATGTGTCGGCTGCCGCATCGAGATACGACACCCGCGCCGAAAACGAAACCTGGCCGCCGGCCGCATCGATCAGGTCGACGCCGTCGACCCGCACCGCGGTCTTGTGTCGCCATGGATCATGCCCCGAGAGGTCGCTGAAGCAGAGCATCAGGCCCGGGTGCATCGTGGGGTGATCCTGCGGGTCGAGGTCGGGCCTCGGCGGGCAGGGTCTCGTGACGATCGCGCCGCCGGGGGTGTGGAGGCTGCGGAGCGACGGCCGGCCGATCCGCGGATCCGAAAACACATACTCGGCCACGGCGTCGCCCGCGGCGGTCGTGATGATGAGCCGGTCGTCGGTTCGTGCGATCGAAAGGTCGCCGGCGGCCGCGAGGCCGGACGCGGCGATGAGTCCGAGAAAGGTGGCCGCCGTGCGGATCATGGTGGGGTCACCTCGTAGAGCTGCGCCACGCCCGTGCGGTCGCTCGTGAACACCACCCGGGAGCCGTCAGGAGAAAACGACGGATGGGGATGGGTGTGCTGCGGAGCAACGACCTGGACCGGTCCGTCGTCGTAGGGGCAGTGGTCGGTGTTCCAATGCTCGCCCGCGTTGCTCGACAGGCTCTCCGCCAACGGCACCACCGCCGAGGCGATGCCCGCCGTGGGATCGAACGTGAACAGTCCACGGTCGGGGTTCTTCGTGTCGGTCACGCAGGCTCGGCCGTCGCGTCGCACCATCGGGTGCCACGCCGGAAAATCGGTCACCCGGCGGATCACGCCCGTGTCGACGTCGATCCCGATCATGCCATGCGGCCACACGACGGTGATGATCTCGTTGCGTCCGCCCACGGCCGATCGCGGCATCCAGGTTTCGTGCACCACCCATTCCCGACGGGTGACGTCGCGGGCGTAGACGAGCCGGTGGCCGGTGCCGTCGCGCCGCACCACGTGGATTCGGTCGGTGTAGCGGCCGGCGAATCGGATCAGGTCGGGGTCGTCGGGGTGCACCTCGGGGTGGCCGATGGAGTCGTGTTCGCACACCACATCGATCCGTCCCGTCGGCGTGTCGATCGCATGGAGTCGCGCGGTGGCGCCGGTCTTCACCGGCACGACCCACGTGCGGTCGTCCCGGGAGAGCGACGTGGTGCCCATGGCGTCGCCCACCATGCCGGGAGGGATCATCGGCACGTCGCCGAAGTCGGCCAGGCATTCCTCTCGAAACCCGGGCTCGGTCGACACCCGCCACGCGCCGCTCCCGGCGGTGAAGTAGACCCAGCGGCCATCGTGCGACGGATGAACGCTCCATTCATTGAGATCGGCACGGTCGGTGAGCTGCACCAGCCGACCGCTCGCCCGCTCCTCCACGAAGATGGCCGGGCGGCCCGTGCGGTGCGACACGAACACGAGCCAGCGCATCGCGTCGTCGTAGGCGGGCAGGTAGTAGAACGGGTGGTGGTGGATGGAGGCGTGCGTCGTCACCTGGCGAACCAGGTGGCCGGTGGTGCCGTCGGGGAACGTGCGGGATTCCGACGGATGAACGCTGCCCTTCATCGGCTCGCCGCCACGTCAGACCGTGACGGTCTGCGACCGCCGACGCTTGGACGCCGCCGCCACGGGAGCGGCATCGGGAGCGACGGGGCACGTCATGCCGATGGCCTCGAGCCCCTGGCGAATCCGCGCGAAATCATCGGCCGAGAGCGGCCGCATCGGACGGCGGAAGGTCGGGTTGGGAAACCTGCCAAGGAGCCATCGGGCGGCCTTCATCCGCTGATGGGCGCCGCAGCCTGGCTCGCCAAACGCGTAGACGATGCGGGCCAGCGGAGCGACCACGTCACCCGCCTTCCTCGCCCGTGCGAGATCGCCGTCGAGCGCGGCATGAACGAGTTCGACCATGAGTTCCGGGACGAAGCCGGCGAAGCCGATGAGCGCGCCGTCGGCTCCCTCGAGGAGCGATGCCAGGAGAAACTCGTCGTGGCACGTGGTGATCGACACATGGGGAGCCGCCGCCTTGAGCTGCTCGTAGTCCCACCGCCAGCGGGCCATGTCGCGGGTGCCCATCTTGATCATCACGACCTCGGGCATCTTCACCATCTCGAGCATTTCGGGAAGGGTGTAGCCGGCCTTCGTCCAGGCGGGGTATTGATGCACGATGATCGGAACGCCGCCCCCCTGGGCCACATCGTCGATGAAGCCCACGGCCGTGTTCGGAGAACGGCCGAATCGCAGCCAGTGGTGAGGGGGCATCAGGAGAATCGCGTCGGCTCCCGCCTCGCGGGCCGCGATGGCGTGGTCGATCGCCTCGTGGCTGCCCTCGGCGGAGACGCCCGTGATCGCCTTTACGTTCCGGCCCGTGGCGGCATTCGCCTCACGGACGGCGCCGGCCACCACCGTCATCACCTGCGCCCGCTCCGAAGGCCGCAGCGACATGATCTCGCCGGTGTGGCCGTTGCACACCACGCCTTCGACGCCGGGAACCGAGGCCACCTCGATGATGTAGCGGCGTAGACCCTCCTCGTCGATCGACTCGTCGTCGTGAAACGGGCAGAGCGTGGCGGGAAACACGCCGCTCCACGGCCGCGAGCGCCATGGGGTGCCAGGGGAGGATGACTGGGTCGAGGGCATGGTGAACTCCGAGGAAAAACCGTTCAGCGTTGCCGCGGTGTCGCTGCCTGGGGTGCGAGCGATGCGGCTGGAATGAGGGTGGGCGTGACCTTGATCTCAACGGCAACTCCATCGAACTCGCCCGTGATGCGCCGGGTGAGCTGCTCCACGGCAAGCTGCCCCACGCGCCGCATGTGGGCGTCGATGGTGGCGAGCGTGGGCCAGAGGCCGGCGATGAGGCTTCGCTCGTTGTTGCACGAGATCACGGCGATCTCCTCGCCAGGACGCACGCCGCACGAGGCCAAGGCCCGATAGACGAGGGCTGCAATGCTGTCGGCGGGGCAGAAGATCGCGGTGGGCCGCACCCGCTCGCGCAGCAGCGCCTCGACGAGCGGCTGGACGGCCTCCACGTCGTTGATCGGCTCGAGCGGGAAATCACGAGGCCGATTGCGGCGGCTCGTGAACGAGGCCACCGTGGCGCCGCGCTCGGAGGCGCCGATCATGAAGGCCTGCTGACGCACCGCAAACATCGCATGGTCGGCCTTGGGGTTCACGATGGCCAGCCGCGTGTGACCGGCGGCGGTGAGTGCCTCGGCGGCGATCTGCCCCATGGCATCGTCATCGGGGCCGACCGAATCGCCGCTCAGGCCAAGCGGGCGGCCGAGCATCCAGACCAGCGCGTTCGACTCGAGCACCGACCGAAACTTCGACCCAATGGCATCGGCCACGTCCCCCTGCAGGGCGGCCTTTGCGAGAATGCCGTCGAAGCGAACGCGACGCAGGGCCCTTGGCGGGGCGGTGGGGTCGGGAACGTTGATGAGCGTGGGGTGGGCGCCGGCCGCCGAGAGCGCCTCTTCGGCGCCGTGGATCGCCTCGGCCACGGCCGGAAGGCTGGCGAGCGTGCGGTCGATCCCGAGCATCACGACGGCGATGCGCTTGCCGACCAGCGGTGCGCGACGACGACGGCCACTGCGATCGCGAAGCGGCCGATACGAAAGGGCTTCGGCGGCCTCCTTCACGCGGGCAATGCAGGCTTCGCTGATCTGAGGATGCCCGCGCAGCGCCCGGCTGGCCGTGCCGGGCGACACCCCTGCCCGCGCTGCAACATCCCGGATGGTGACCTCGGTCGTTTCCATACGGGCGAGCATAGCCCGCCATGATTTTCAGTGCAACAATGAGCGCAACTAGCGCGCACTCATCACGTCGGTGTCGCTGGGGCGGCCCAGTGCCCCGGGCGATACGGGCTCTTCAGGAGGGCGTTGGCCTCGTCGTCGGCGTGGATCCGGCCCGTTGCCGGGTCGACCGTCAGGGAGCGGCCGAGGCGGACGGCGATGTTGCCGAGGTGCACGAGGGCGACGGAACGATAGGCCTCGGTCATGTCGGCCCGCGGCCGGCGGTGTTCCCGGATCGCGGCAATGAAGTCGGCCTGATGGCTTCCGGTGAGGAGCGGTGCCGCCGGTTCGGGGAGTTCTTGTCGCTTGTTTTTGCCGTCGGTGAGTTCGAGCTTGCCGCGTTTGCTCACAAACAGCATCCCGTCGGTGCCGTGAAACTCCACGCCGCTGTCGCAGTTGTGTGGGTAGTTGCCCGACCAGAGCCGCATCTCAAACACGATCTGCTTTCGCGTGGCCGCGCCCGCGGTGTCGCCATACTCGAAGGCGAGGGTGGCCGTGTCGGGAAACTCCTGATCGTCATCGAAGAAATACTTCCCACCCAGGCCGCTCACCCTCGTGGGAAGCGCATCGGCGGCCAGCCCCCAACGGGCGTAGTCGATCTCGTGCGTACCGTCATTGCCCACATCGCCGCAGCCGAAGGCGTGCCACCATCGCCAGTTGTAGTGGAAGCGATTGGCCTGGAAGGGATGAAAGGGCACGGGCCCGACCCAGAGGTCGTAGTCCACGCCGGGCGGAGGGTCGGACGGTTGCTCGTGGCCGATGTTCTTGCGTCGCTGCACGTTCCAGGCTTTGGCGACGAGCACTTCGCCGATCGCTCCCTCGCGCACGAGCGACACGGCCCGCGCGATCAGCGGGTTGGATCGGCTCTGGGTGCCGTGCTGCACCACCAGGCCGGTGCGCTGCGCCGTGGCGAGCAGTTGCCTCGCCTCGTCGAAGGTGTGGCTGCACGGCTTCTCCACGTAGACGTGTTTGCCGGCGTTGCAGGCGAGGATGGCGGCGGGCGCATGCCAGTGGTCGGGTGTGGCCACGATCACGGCGGCAATGGCATCGTCGTCGAGCAGGCGGCGCATGTCGGTCACCGCCCGCTCCACGCCGAGTTCCGTGCGGGCCTGGTCGCACCGTGCCCCATCGGGGTCGCAGACGGCCGCGAGCCGCACGCCGGGAACGGCCGCCATGGCCTTCGCCACTCCCCTGCCCTGGTTGCCGCAGCCGATCAGCGCCACGGCAAGCGGGGATTCGTCGGCAGCCCGGGCGCGGGGAGCGCCGACGGCGGTGATCGCCGCCGCAGCGCCGGCCTGCAGAAACGTCCTTCTGGTCTGTGGGCAATCATGAAGGTCATCGAGCGGCCGCATGGCGTCACCAAAAACGGAAGGAGAAAAGGAGTTCAGTCGGACGACGGACGGTCGGGGGCGAGCCAGATCGCCACGAGACCGAGTGCATACACCAGGCTCAGGATCGATCCCACCCGGGCGTAGTCGCCGCCGAGCGCCGCAAACAGCCAGCCCGACGCGAGCACGCCCACGGCGGTGAGAAAACGACCCGCATTGTAGGCGAGCCCGGCGCCCGTCGCCCGAACATCCACAGGAAAAAGCTCGGGCAGATACACCGCCAGCCAGCCGAAGAATAGCGTCGAGACGAATCCCTGCACGAAGACGGTGGGCAGGAAGGAAGGCTCGAGCGGCGCGGTGAGCGTGAACATCGCGAACGTGGCTGCGGCGGCGCCGGCGCTGATCACGAGATAGCTCCTTCGCCGGCCAAGCCACCCGACGAGTTGCGCGCCCACGAAGCTCCCCAGCACGGAGCCGGCGGCCCACCAGCCCTGCGTGATCGCCTTGTAGGCCGCGTGGGTGCCGCCGCCAACCTTGTCGGCCCAGGGCACCATCCACTTGCTGGCCGACCAGGCGCCCACCATCGGAATTCCGCTGACGAGGATGGCGGCGAGCGTGATCCCGATCAGCGACGGTGAAAAGAGCGTGGACAACGGCTTGCGTGGCGTCGCTGTTTCGCCGGAGAGGCGTCGGCTCCGCGCGGCCAGCCACTGCGGCGACTCGGGCAGTGCGACGAGCACCACGACGCCCAGCAGGGCCGGGAGGCCGGCGATGCGAAAGAGCCAACGCCACGAATCGGGCGTGATCGGCCAGATCCGGCCCATCTGGGCGAGCAGGAGGATTCCGGTGTTGAGCCCCGCAGCCATCACACCGGAGACCGTGGCCTTCGATGCTGTGGGCCAGCTTTCGGCCACGAGCGCGATGCCGTTGGGCCACATGCCTCCCACCCCGAGCCCGACGAGAAACCGCAGCACGAGCATCTGCTCCTGCGTGGTCACCAGGCTGCCGAGGGCCGCGCAGACCGAATAGAAGAGGATGCTCACGCCCATGGCGCGGCTTCGACCGATCCGGTCACCGAGGGTGCCCAGGGCCACGCCGCCGATCGCCGCACCCAGCATGAGGGCGGCGGTAAACCAGGCAAACCATTCGCCGCCGAGCGTTTTGGTGTAGGCCGCGCCCAGGAGGCTTTCCGACACCGATAGCGAGGCCACCGGCATGAGGCCGAGTTCCACGCCGTCGAAGAGAAGGCCGAGAAAGGCGGCGGCGAGAACGGCGACGCGGCCGCGTGGGCCGAGCGGGGCGACTGAGGTGATCGGTGTGTGCATGACGACCATGCTCGTCGAGATCGAGAAAGCAGGTCAAATTGTCCGTGGTGCCATCCGGGTTTCCCTGAGCGAGCACGCCTCACGGGATCGCTTCGGAGAGGGCGTTCGTGGCGACGCGGCTCGCACCGGGAGGCATCTCAGGGTTGATCCGACGCGCGTCGGCACGCCGGCCAGGGCTCGGTGGGGCTCGAGCGTTGGTTCGCGATCGGGATCACTCGTCCGCCGTCTGTCGCGGTTGGCACGGTTGCCGTTTCCTATCCGTGGGGGCTCTCGGCGGGGGGGCTCAGCGGGGGGGCTCAGGGTCCGTCGACGGCCTCCCCGCCGTCGCGGCTCACGATCGCTGCGAAAACCGTGGCGTCGATCTCGGACGCCAGAAACGTCACGCGGCCGTCGCCCATCACCACGTCGACACCGCCGGGGTGGAAGGCATAGGGGTTGTCGTCGTTGAGCACGTTCACGACCGAGCATCCGGCTTGCTGCGGGTCTGCCTCCGACACGCCGCTCAGGCCGCGGGCATGGCGGGCGGTGTTCCAGTCGCCGTAGAACGCATTCAGAATCGTGGCCCCGCCCGGAGCGGAATCCCCCAGGGGGCGGCCCATGAAAAACCGCTGCTGACGGCCGGCTTCTTCGACGAATGCGAGCGTCCGTGACAGTCCGTCGGTGATCTCGCGAAACCTCACCGTCCGACGGTTCACAAAGTCGGTCGTCCCGAGCATCGCGTTGTGCGTGAACTCGGCCGGCAGCCCGGTGCACATCGCGAGGCTCGGGTGTAGGCCGCGGAGCGGCGCGTAATCGGTCCTCGGGAGCACGAGCGGTGTGTTCGGTGGATAGCTGAGCACCGTGTAGGCGGCGCCATAGTCGGAAGGGATGCCCGAGGGCGTGGATGGGCAGAGGAAAAGCGGCACGGGCGAAAGGCAGGCGGGCGAGTTTTGTCCCTTGGGAAACGGCGGCGGCAGGTTGACGGGGTCGGCCAGTCCGCGTGTCATGTCGAAGAGCGAGGCGAGTCTCCCCTCCTCGAGAAAGGGGAGGAGTTGGCCAAGCGCGCCAAGCGTCGTGCGGCCGGCGGGCACGACGGAGAAGTTCGGGTTCGGCGGGTCCTTGGGGTACTCGGCCCAGGAAAACTCCTTGCGCCAGGCCGGGACGAACCGGTAGGCCGACTCGTGGGTTTGCAGGCCGATGCCGACCTGCCTCAGCTTATTGCCGCAGGCGAGGCGACGGGCGGTCTCCCGGGCCGATTGCACCGCTGGAAGAAGGAGGCCGATCAGCGTCGCGATGATCGCGATCACCACGAGAAGTTCGATCAGCGTGAAACCAGGCCGGATCCGGATGGGCGTGGTTGCCATTGGCCTGCTGCCTCGAACGCGCGGCGCGGAGATTCGAAGAGATCCGAAAACCAAACAAAATCGTAAGGTGGTGCCGAAAGGATAGGTCGGCCAATGGCGCTTGTGCAAGCGTCGGCCTGCCGGGGCGGATGGTGAGGAGCAACATCCGGGACCGGTCGGGCTGGGTGCGGCCCGACCGTGGAGGTGCCGAGGAGCTTCTTGTTCACGCTCAAGGTCGAACTATTCTTGTTGCCGAAAACAAGCCTTGGAACCGCTCTTTTCTCGAGCTTCCGCACCTCGGCATGGAATGCCATCAGAGGCTGTGGATGTCGATCACGGGCAGCTCGTCGGGCGACTCTTGAAAGGTTGCCCGGTCGTTATGGACCTGCACGAGCTCTCCCCGGTCGATCGGCGGGGGCGGCGGCACGCCCACACCGCTGGGCTGGCCGCGCAGGAGACGGTGCCAACCCCGTCGAGTGTGGCGCAGATCGCTCCAGCGGATCGCACCATCGCCGGAGGTGCGAGGTGCCGCTCGGTCTTTTGGCCCGTATGGCCCCGAGAAACTGAAAACCCTTTCTTTTCGTGGATGCGCGTTTCCCGCATGGCAGATTCTTGACGATCCACCAGCGGCCACGCCTACAAGCCCACAAGGAAATGGCTTGTGGCGCGGGATTTGCTTGTCAAAACGGTCGTGTCGGGGTGCGCTCGGCCCTCGATCAGGTACCGGAGGCAATCCCATGACGATGCAGTCGACGAGTCCGTTAGGCGTCGGTCGTTGCTGCCGAATCGCGGCCGTAGCACTGGCGGCGATCTCTGTGGTGGGCACCAGCGCCAAGGCCGCCAAGCAATGGGATGGCGACAATCCGTCGGGCAACTTCTCGTTCAACAACAACTGGTACGGCGACACTCAGCCCAACTGGTCGTTTGCCGACGGAAATCTGGAGTTCAACTACAGTAACAACGCCTCGCAGACCTCGTTGTACTTCGACTATGGAGGCTGGCGGGACACGTCGGATATCTACTGGAACTCAACCTTTCCGAAGTCGATGGTGCTCTCGTCCGATGGCAACGGGCTCAACTTCACGCAGCGACTCGAAAACCAGAGCACCTTCGCCCAAACGGTGGCCATGCCGACGTCAGGCGGAAAGAATGGTGTGTCCGTCATCGAACTCAACCCGGTTTTTGGAAACCTGACGCTCAGCGGCACGATCTACAACGACAACAGCGTCGATTACATCGTCTACGGAAGTGCCACCGCAACCGTGACCACTCTGACGCTGAACACGCCGCTCGGCCCGAACGCCACCCAGGCGAACGTCGACTTCACCGTGCCTGCAGGCCGGAACACCTTGGTCAACATCGCTGCGAGTCAGGTCTGGGCTGGTACGACGACGGTCAACTCGGGTTCCTTCGTAACGGGCGGCGGTGTCACGCTCGCATCGCCGACCATCGTCGTCGGCGGGGGCACGTTCGCCACCTCGTCGGCCAACACGTTCGTCGACTCGGCAGCGATCACCGTGAACAGCGGCAAGTTATCCATCGGGGGCAGCGACACGATCGGCATCCTGGCGGGAGCTGGCGGAACGGTTGCCCTCGAATCAAACGTGCTGACCGTTGCGGGAGGCGGAAACAGCAGCTTTGCGGGCGCCATCACTGGGAGCGGTAGTTTCCGCAAGCAGGGCTCTGGGCGGTTGGACCTGACCGGCAACTCCTCGGCCTATGCTGGCGCCACGCTGGTGCAGGCTGGCGAACTCTCGGTCGGCAATGCGCTCGGTGGGTCGGTCGAGGTGTCGCTCAACGCCATCCTCAGCGGCACGGGCACGATCGGCGGAAACGTCTCCGTCGCCGGCACGCAGACGCCAGGCGGGACGGGTGCGGTCGGCACGCAGACCATCAATGGCAACCTCTCCTATGCCTCCGGCTCGATCCTCAGCTGGGATCTGCTCGCGAACAACGCCAGCATCGGCAGCTACGACCAGATCTCGGTCCCGAACGGAAATCTCACGTTCTCCGGTTCGACGACGGTTGCGATGTCGTTCGACGGGGCCGGCAGTGCGGTCGCCTGGTCGAACTCGTTCTGGAACGTCAGCCGCAGTTGGATGATTCAGGATCTCGGGACGGGCGTGACCAACAACGTCAACAACCTGTCGATCTCCACCCAGAACTGGCTGGACAGCACCGGGGCGGCGTTCAACACGGTCAGGCCCGGTGCGACCTTTTCCGTCACCCAGCAGGGCCAGGACGTGATGATCACCTATGTGCCCGAGCCGTCGATGCTGGTGCTGCTCGGCGGCGGGCTTGCGGGAATCGCCCGGATGGTTCGCAGTCGTCGCCGAGCCGCCTGAGCTTGGCAGGGGCGGGCTTCATGGCTCAGCCGATCGGGTTTCGGAGCCTCCCGCCCCATCCTTCCCCGCAGGCTTCCGGCCCACGGCTCCCTCCGGCTCCGGGCGTGCCCCCGTTCTCATCGCTCGGCCTGTCCGAAGCAACGCTGAAAGCCGTCGCGGCCCTCGGCTCCTACACCGCCACGCCCGTGCAGGCGGCCACGATCCCCCCGATCATGGCTGGCTCGGGCGGGCCCTTGCGGGATTCCTCCTGGATTGAGCGACCGGAGTCAGCGGTGGTCCTCACTCCGCAGGGCCGTCGAGGCGAAACGTGTCGATGTAGACGAGATCGGCGACCGAGCCCTCCTCCGTCCAGAACCTCGCCCGGATGGCATACAGGCGGTCCCGATCCACGATGCATGCGAACGGCTCGCGGGTGCGGACGCCGGGGTTGAGCTGGTAGCGACGGCGTTGGTAGTCCTCGTTTGACGCGAGCAGGTTTCGCTTGAGAAGAATCGGTGTGGGCCTGCCGTCGCCATCGGTCCAGTCGAACCACGGCACCGACGGGTCCGCCTGATCTGGTGCGGTGGCCTCGGCGAGCTGCCGCGCCTTGGGCTCGATCTCGACGATCGAGATCTCCAGGCCGACGTCACGGTCGGCGTGATCCGTCGGAAATCGCGGCACGATCGCGACCTTGCCGGCGTTCCGGAGCAGCACGTCGACATTCAGCAGTGCGCGGCCGTCGTCGAGCGGGTGGACCGTCGGCTCAACCGCGACCTCCATCGTGGGGTCGTGGGTTCGCTCGACGGTGAAGTTGGCGTAGGTCCACCAGCCGGCGACCACGATGGCGATCACGCCGAGCACCTTGCTGACCAGATCGGCCCAGAGGTGGGCCGTGCGCAGGCGTTCGGGAGAGACGTCGTCCATGGGGGGCTCCTCGGGGAGAACTGATTGTGAACGCTGCGAAGCACGGCTGACCAGTCCGAAGGTGGCGGATGCGGGTCGCCTGGGCCGAGCGTCGGGAGGTGAGCCGTCAGGGCACCGTTTGGCCGAGGACACACGCGACCGTGCTGGTCGTCATCAGCCCCGCTCCGAACCGCTCCGCTGCCAGGGCGGGCCGCGGATAGACTAGGTCTGAATCATTGGGATGGAGGTTACTGGAATTACGATGCGTCTTCTCACGCGAGTGATCATGATGGTCGTCGTCGCGCGTTTGCTTTGTGCGATGTCGATGGCCGCCGAGCCTGCAGCGCCGTCGGCCAAGCCCAATATTCTGTTTGCCGTCGCGGACGACTGGTCGTATGGCCACGCCGGCGCGTATGGATGCTCATGGGTCAGGACGCCCGCCATGGACCGCGTCGCCCGGGAGGGCATTCTGTTTACGAACGCCTACACGCCCTGTGGCAAGTGCTCGCCATCGAGGGCGAGCATCATCACCGGACGAAATCCGTGGCAGCTCAAGGCGGCGGGAAATCATTGGCCCATTTTTCCGGCTGAGTTCAAGTCGTACCAGGAGGCGTTGGGTGAACAGGGCTACTTCGTCGGCCTGACCGGCAAGGGATGGGGGCCGGGCGTTGCGAAAAACGCCGCTGGGGAAGCCCGTGAGATGGCGGGCAAGCCGTTCGATGGCAGGAAGTTGCCCGTCAAGCCGACGACGGGCATCTCGGTCGCCGACTACGCCTCGAACTTCGGCGACTTTCTCGATGCGGCGCCGAACCATCAGCCGTGGTCGTTTTGGTATGGCGGCCATGAGCCGCATCGCGGCTATGAATATGGGTCGGGTGCAGCGAACGGGGGAAAGAAGTCCTCCGACATTGACCGCGTGCCGGCATGCTGGCCGGACACCGAAGAAGTGCGCACCGACATGCTCGATTACGCCCTCGAGGTGGAACACTTTGATCGGCACCTTGGCCGGATGCTGGCCGAACTCGAGAAACGCGGCCTCCTGGAAAACACGCTCGTGGTCGTGACGTCTGACAACGGCATGCCCTTTCCGCATTGCAAGGGATACGCCTACGACAACTCGAACCACGTGCCGCTGGCCATCATGTGGCCTCGGGGTATCGCCGGGGCGGGACGGGTGGTGGATGACTACGTGAGCTTCATCGACCTGGCACCGACCTTCCTCGAAGTCGCAGGCGTGAGCTCCCGTGAGTCTGGCATGGCGCCCGTGACCGGCCGGAGCCTCGTCGAGGTTTTCGCATCGGGCAAATCCGGACAGATCATCCCGGAGCGGGACCACGTGCTCTTCAGCAAGGAGCGGAATGACATCGGCCGACCGAACGACGAGGGCTATCCCATCCGCGGCATCGTGAAGGGCGGACTGCTCTATCTGCACAACTTCGAGCCCGATCGCGGGCCTGGGGGTGTGGCGGAGACGGGCTACAAGGACACCGACGACAGCCCGACGAAGACCGTGGTGCTCGCCACGGAAAAGGAGCCGGCGCAAAGGCACTTCTTCGACGCCTGTTTTGGCCGACTGCCCTCCGATCAGCTTTTCGACCTGAGCCGTGACCCTGACTGCATGAAGAATCTGGCATCGTCGGTCACGTTCTCCAAGTTGCAGCAACAGCTTTTCGACGAACTGAAGCAGCAAGGGGATCCTCGCATGCTGGGCCAAGGGCATGTGTACGACGAGTATCCCTACGGTGATACTCCCCGACGCAACTTCTATGAGCGGGTCATGCGGGGTCCAAAAAACGAGACACGCGCCGACAACTGATCCCAATCGTTTTTTGGTGCCAACGAACGGGTGCACGCGTGTGGGGATGGGCCCACAAAACGTTCCCGCGGCCTTGTCCTCGAGAAACAGCATGCATAAGGGTCTTGCGTTATGCTGGAGGCCATGAGGGGATGGGCATCCATGGCCTGGTTGACGCGATATGACGCCTCGAAGCATCGCCGCGGTGTGGCGATGGTCTGGCTCGTGCTGCTCGGAGCCTCCCCTGCCCTCTCGCCTGCCGCGCCCCCTTCGTCGTCCTACAAACTCGTCCTCGCCGATACCTTTGACGAGCCGGTGCTCGACACCCTTAAGTGGAACTTCAACTATCCCTGGGGGCGTCAGCACAACCACCAGGGCTACATGACCGAGGATCGGGTCGTCGTGACCAACGGCGTGCTCGACCTCGAGGCCAAGACCGGCCGTGATCCCAATGCGGTCGATTTCTGGCGCGATGACTTCGGCTGGCAGCAGGTGAACTACACCACCGGCGCCATCAACACCTCGGGCAAGCTCAACTTTACCCGCGGTTACATCGAGGCGAGCGTCAAGCTCTACGGCGCGACCGGCAGCTGGCCGGCGATCTGGATGCTCGGCAACGGCTGGCCTCCCGAAATCGATCTGATGGAGTTTCCGCGGGCGTCGGGGAGCGGCCTGTCGAACACGAACAATACCGCGATGTTCAACTACCACTACACCAACGCCTCGGGTGCCAACGCGTCGTATTACAAGCGTGATACGGGCCTTCCCACCCTCACCGACGGCTTCCACACGTTTGCCCTCGAATGGACCTCCTCGGCGATGAACTTTTCGTCGACGGGTCGCTGCGGCATGCCGTGACCGATTCCGCCGCCATCGCCGATGCGCAGAACATGTATCTTCTGTTCAACCAGGGGGTGGGCGGTTGGGCAGGCGACGTGACCGGCGACTTCGAATCGCACTTCTGGATCGACTCGGTGAAGGTCTGGCAGATTCCCTCCACTGGCACCGACACGACCTGGAAGTCGACAGCCGGATCAGGGAGCTGGGATACGAGCGGCAACTGGGCCTCCGGCGTGCCGAAGTTCGAGGATTCCATCGCCCGCTTCACCGCCAATGACAACGCCGCCGTGAATCCCACGTGGAGCAACACGCGGATCATCGGGGGGCTTCACTTCGACACCACCACCACGGCCTTCACGCTCGGCACCCGCTCCGGGAGCCTGCAGATCGCGAAGGCGGCCAGTGGCGCGAAGGGATCGATCTACATGACACAGGCCACGTCGAAGCCGCAGGCCGTGGCGTCGCGGGTGGAGCTCTACGACGGCGTCACCGTGACCAACAACTCCCTCGCCGCCGATCTCACCATCAGCGGCACGATCATCGGGGGAGGCCGGCTCGAGAAGGCGGGGCCGGGCGTGCTCGTGCTCTCGGCAAGCAACACCTTCACCGGAGGCTTGGGGTCGATCGCGGGCGGGAGTGTCGGCGATCTCGGCACGATTCGGCTCGCCCATTCGCATGCGGCCGGCATGGGCACGGTGAGCCTTCCCGCGTCGAATGCGTCGAGCATCGTGGTCGAACTCGCCGGCGGGCTCGACGTGCCAAACCCCCTCACCACCGCGGGGCGGTCGAGCTTCACATTTCTTCGAAACGCCCAGGGCACCAATCGCTGGTCGGGAGACATCACGATCACCGGCCTCGGCGGCTACGCCATCGATGCGGCGAGTGGGTTTCTCCGACTCGGCGGAACGCTCTCCACCACGCTTGCGTCGTCGAGCGACCGGGTGTTCACGTTCGACGGCGGCGGGACCGGCCTCGTGGAAGGTGCCGTGCGCGACGCGGCCACGACCCGGGTGGGCGTTGCCAAGCAGGGGTCTGGAACGTGGGCGATCGCGTCGAGGGGGAATACGTTTTCCGCCGGAACGATCGTGCGCGAGGGCACGCTCGTCGCCACGGCCTCCGGGGCCTTGGGTACCGGCCATGTCGCCGTCGAGGGGGGCACGCTGTCGCTCGCGGCGGCCGACGCCCTGGCCGCGACCGCCGGGGTGTCGATCGGTGCTGGGCGGCTGCTGCTGTCGGCGACCGGGGCTCAGGCCGTCACCATCGGGAGCCTTTCGATCGACACATCGGCCGGCGGGCTGCTGGACCTCGGCGGTGGACGGGTGACCGTGGCGTCGGGGGTGACGCGGGAGGCGCTCGCCGCGTGGCTCATGCACGGGCGTGGCGACGGCACGTGGAACGGCACCGTCGGCATCACGTCGGCGGCCGCAGCCCGCGATACGACGGCGGGTGTGCTGCGAACGATCGGCTGGATGATCGGCGACGCAGGCGACGCGACGATCGCCTACGCGGCCCCCGGCGACAGCGACCTCGATGGCGTGGTGGACCTGCTCGACGCGGCCAACTTCCTGGCCGGTGGCAAGCTCGACTCCGCCACGGCAGCCGACTGGACGGAGGGTGATTTCAATGGCGACACGGTGGTCGACATCATCGATGTGGCCGATTTTCTTGCGACCGGCCTCTTTGATGCGGGCCCTTACACCGCCACCGCGGAGCCGTCGGTGACGGCAGTGCCCGAACCAGGGCGTGTGGAATGGCTTGCCGCGGTGATCCTGGCTCTGGCGGCGACGATGACGGCGGCGAGGCCGATGATCGCGAGTCCGGCCGGTTCCGGAACGGCGGCGACCCCGCTCGCAAGCGAGGATCGGTAGAGTCCCTGGTCGAACAGGCCCGTGCTCAGGAAATCGGCCGTGTCGAGGGTGTCGACGAGGCCGTCGTAGTTGAAGTCGCCCTCGAGCCAGATGCCGGCCGTGCCGGTGTCGAACGCACCGGCGGCGAGCATGTTGACCGCGTCGAGCAGGTCGACCACGCCGTCGAGGTTTGTGTCGCCGGGCGCAGCGAAGGCGATCGTGAACGTGCCGTCACCAGCGTCGGTCCAGCCAATGGTCCGCGGCTGGCCGGCCGCCTGCGCGGCGGCCACCGCCGCCGACACGATCCCGCTTGTGCCGTTCCAGGTTCCATCGCCAAACCCTGCCGCCAGATCAGCCAGCAGGGCCTGCGTGGTCATGCCGCCCGCCGCGACGGTGATGCTGCCCGTGCCAAGATCGAGCCGGCCCCCTGACGCCTGATCAACGACCAACGCCGCGACGTCGAGCGCGACGGCCGATGTTGGAGAGAGCGTCACGCGGCCCATCCCGCCGATCGTCAGCGTCGGGTTTCCGGTGACGGCCCCGCTCATCACCGTGAGTGATCCGATCCCCGTCGTCGCGTTGACGGTGAGCGAGGACGCGGCCAGCGTGCCGCCGATGAGTGTCACCGTGGGTGTTTTCAGCGTGAGGCCCGAATCCACGAGCAGCCGGCCTCCCGACTGGACCGTCGTGGGACTCGCGGCGAGCCCCTCGGCATGAGCGATCCGGAGCGTGCCGGCCCTGATCGTGGTTGAGCCGGTCGTGGTGTTCGCGACGTCGTAGACCACGGTGCCGGCGCCCGATTTGGTGATCGGGCTCGCGCCCTGGATGAGCGAGTTGCCTGTCTGGAGCTGCGTCTGGCTGCCGGAGGCCACGGTGATCGTGATCGGGGCGGTGCGGGTGGACAGGGTGAGGGTCGGCGCCAGGGTGGTGTTGGCCCCCGCCCCCTCGCGGCTGATGATCGAGAGCGAGTGGGTCGTGTCGAAATCACCGTCGAACCGCACGTCACGGGTGATCATGAAGCTCACATTCGTGTCGCCGGCCGCCACCCGTTCGGCGAGCCAGCGGCTCACGTCGATGGAGAGCGTGGTCGGGGTGCCGGTGGCGGCGAACTGGCCGATGATGTCGGCCGACGTGCCCACGCCCGTCAGGTAGTTCTGGCTGATCGTCGTGCGCGTGGCCGGATGGCTCGATTGGCTGATGTTGGGTGCGGTTGCCCAGGTGATGCCGGCGGCCGTGCCGCTCGTCGCCTGACGCCAGGCGTTGTTCGTGATGCCGTAGACGTGGCAGATGATTCCGGCCGTCGTGGGATCGGTCGCGCCCGGATCGAAGGCGTTGATGCTCAGCGTGGCGTCGGCCACCACCTCGGGATCGAGCGATCCGATGGCAAACTTCAGGTAGGCGGCCTGATGGTGTGCCGTGGTGCTGCCGCTCCGCACGAGGAGCGTGGGGGAGCCGCTGAAGTTGGTCGTGAGTCCGCTTTCCTGCACGTAGGCGTTTTCCGAGGCCGTGAACGGGCGTCGCTCGAGGCCGCTCACGGTCGGGGCGGTGACGAGCACCACGCCGAAGGGGTCGGCATTCACGGTGATCGTGCGGTTCGCGGGCACCGTGAGGATTTGGCTGATGTCTCCCTGGTGGAGACCGCTGACCTGCTTGACGGTCACCGTCGATCCCACGGGCACGTTCCAGGAGGTCAGGTCGAGCGTCATCGACTTGCCCGTCGCCCCGGTCTCATTGGCGATGTAGGCGTAGCGCTTGCCCGCGGCGGCGTCGTAGGCGGCCGCCATCGTCAGGGCCGAGTCGGACGACGTGGGGGCTTTGAGCAGCGTGGTGCCGGTGAAGCCCTCGGTAAACAGCTGGTAGGCGACGGCCGAACGGGATGCCCCGCCGACGTTCCGGGTGCCGGTTTCACTCTGCCAGTGGACGCCGTTATTCGCCCCGCCCGCGTCCGAAAACTTGAAGAGATAGAGCTCGTCGGCCTTGTTGGTGGCCAGGTTCACAAGAATCTGGCCGAGACGGCTCGACATGTCGATCGTGTCGGGCGTGTAGCCGTTTGGATTGTTGACGGCGTCGGCGGGATCGTAGTTGGCGCTCGTTCGCGTGTTGAACTCGCTGAGCACGACCGGATATTTCGCGGCATACCCGCCGGTGGCCGCGTTCAGCGCGGAGATCGTGTCGGTGACCTTCGTGCCGAAGGTCGTCGGCGAGCTGCCGTAGTTGTGGTAGTCGTAGTGGTCGAAGAGCTGGTACGAGGCCGACGTGCCGGTGAGGAACTGATTGCGGCGGTTCGCGATGAGCAGGTTTCCCCAGCCGCCGGCGGCGGTGTCGGGGCCCGTCGTCACCGGGCCGTAGACGTGGGGCGTGAGCTGCTTGCCAAAGATGCGATTCACGTCGGCGATCGCGCACTCGACCGCATTAGCGCCGACCTGCACCATCTCCAGCCACTGGTCCTGGGTGAGCGTGCCATTGGTGCTCGCGTAGAGGTCGGGTTCATTGAAAAACTGGTAGTTTTCAACGTCGTTGTATTGGGCGTGCACGAATGCCTGGGCATACCACTGCTGCCAGGCCAGCCAGCGGTCCTGCCAGTCGGCGGCCGCGCTGGCTGCGGGGGATGCCGGCCAGGCATAGCTCCCGGGCGATCTCGTCATCACGATCAGCGGCTTGATTCCGAGCGACGTCATCGCGTCCTCGGCAGTCTTCAGCTGGATGTCGTTGTTGCCATCCGTCGTGCCGGTGGTGTAGAGCGGCTTGATGCGGTCCCAACGGATGTACGTGATGGCCGTGCCGCTCGCCCGCAGGGCATCCCGCTGGGTGATGAACTGGGCCTGCGACGTCGCGCTGAGCGAAAGCGTCGATTCGGAGCGGAAGTAGGTGCTCGATCCCGGCGTCATGTAGGTCGCGTTCGAGAAGATCCGGCTGCCGTTGACGCCGGCATACTTCCACCACGATGCCGTGTTGGAACCGGGGAGAAAATGCCCGGAGTTGTAGCCAAGGACGCTGGGAGTGGCCCCGACCACGCTTCCGGAGAGGACCACGGTCTGGCCGTGGGCCAGATGGCCGGCGACCGTCAGCGCACCCCACGCGGCGACCGCCATGGCCGATCGGAGACCGGCCCTGGTCCACGAGTGTCGTCGATGCTGGGAAAGCCGCTCCAAACGAAGGTCCTGTCGATGTTCAGGGGACCGATCCGCCACTCGCCCAACGCCCCATCCACGCTTGTATCGTGGAGGATGCCGGGGGGCAACAAACGGGATCGCCCCGGCGGTGGCCCCCAGAGCCCCCATTCTACGGTCGGGGCACGCGGTTGGGTCGTGCTGCGATGTCGGCCGGGCCTGACGGGGCCCTGCCATGCGACGTTTTGGTGTTTTCCTCGGGCTTTTACGGGCCCGCCGGCGGTCGTGGGAGGCAGGTGGGCTCGAGCACCGTGAGCGTGCCGGCGTCGGCATCAAGTGCCACGCGGGCTCCGAGCGGAAGGGTGGCGTTGTCGGCCACATGGCCGCATGGGAAATCCGCGATCACGGGACAGCCCAGCGGCTGGCAGTATTCGATCACGATTTCTCGGACCAGTTCCTCCTCCTCGGCGTCCTCCCCCTTGAAGCGGCCGATCACGACGCCTGCCACCGCGTCGAGCACGCCGGCGAGTCGGAGGTGCGACATCATGCGATCCATTCGGTAGGGACGCTCGTCGATGTCTTCGATGAGGAGCACCGCCCCCTCTGGCTCGATCGCATAGGGCGTGCCGAGCGTCGCGCAGACCAGGGAGAGGTTGCCGCCGATCAGACGTCCCTCGCACCGACCGCCCGTGACCGTCGTCACCGTGGCTCCCTCGGGCACCGACAGCCGTCGCGGAGCGAGCGTGGGCGATTGGAAGAGCATCTCCTGAAACGATCGATCGGCAAACGACGTGGGGTTGGCGACCGCCTTCACGGCCCCTGCCATCGGTGCGTGAAACGTGATCATCCGTGCCTTGCGGGCGATGCCGAGGTGGAGCGCGGTCACATCGGAATAGCCGGAGACGACCTTGGGGTTTCGGCGAAGCGCGTCGTAGTCGAGGACGTCGAGGATCCGCGTGAGGCCGAAGCCGCCTCGCACCACGAACACACCGCGAACGGTGGGGTCGCGAAAGGCCCGGTTCAGCTCATCGGCGCGATGCTCGTCATGCCCGGCCAGGTAGCGGTGACGCCGCTCGGCGAGCATCGGATCGCGGATCACCTCGAACCCCATCGCCTCGAGCGACGTGGCGAAGGCTTCGACTGCCACGAGATCGGGAATGCCGCACGGGGCGACGAGCGCCACGCGGTCGCCGGCACGCAGCTGCGGAGGGGCCACCCATGCCTCATTGTCGGCACGAGCACCGATTCCGACGACGGCGAGTGTCAGCCCGACGACCAGCCGAACCGCAGCCGTCGCCCTCACAGAACCCGCTTTCTCAAGCGGCGCCGCATCGTCACGACGGCCGCCGCGAGGGTGAGCGCCCCGCCCCGTGGCGGTGGCCGGGTCGCCGGTGGTGGCGTTGGAATGGAAGCCCACGTACACGCTGGCACCGTAGGGATTGGTGTCGGCGTTCATCTCCGCCGCCATCATGATCGGCGCCGACACGTTGCTCGTGCCGATGACGGCCGACGGGCTCGAAAACGACGTGCCTTGTCCTACGCCTCGCCACAGCCAGTGCAGTGAGTTCTCGTCTTCGCGGGGGTAGCCCGACACGCTTCCGGTGGATGCCCCGATGCCATCGGCGCCGGAGGGCACGTCGCCCATGCCGTTGCCGAATCGGATCGCATCGGCGATCACCACCGAGCCACCGCCAGACGACAGGTTGCTGATCTGCACGGAGCCGTCGACGGGCGATCGGCCGGCGGCGAAGTGGTAGGTACCGAGGTAGACCCATCCGTTGCCCACCATGCGGTGATCGACCTTCACCTCGGTGCTGCCGCCGGTGTGGTTGATCCGGTAGGTCTGCGTGGTTCGGTTCGAGCCTGATGACGACCACGCATACACGGGATAGAGGCCGGCGGCCGGGATCGTGGGGGCGTAGGTGGCGACGGCGGTTTCCGTCGAGCTGTTGACGGTGGCAAAGCGATACCGCGCTGTATCGGCGACAGCGCCGGAATCGTCGTCATACCAGCGAATCCCGGTGGTGCTGGTGGACCACGATCCACTCCAGACCACGTCGGGCGAATCGTTGTCGAGCACCACCTCGTTGACCTGCCGGCCCACAGGCCGCATTGGCACCACCGTCGCCCCCGCCCGGAAGACCTCGTCGACGTAGAGCGAGAACTGATCCTGATTGCCAAAATCCTCGACGAGCGACAGGAGATTGCCGCGATCGGTGGCAAACCGATCGAGGACCGTGCTCCATTGCCATCCATGGCCGGCCGAGGTGTAGACGATTTTTCCCGAGAGCCCGCCTGTCGGCTGACCGCCGACAGGCACCAGCCCGGGTGCCACCGACAGCGCCAGCCGCGGTTCGAGCCGCTCGGGGACCGCGGCAGAACCACTCCGGTGCAGGCGGCGGTGGCGACGGCGCGGCATGGCGAATCCGTTTTCGGAAGCGGCAAAGGGACCGGCGGCAGCCATTTCCCCACAAAAAAGTATCGGATCGGCCCTGCGGGATCGCAAGGAAAAAGCCATCATGAAGCCCCTGTTCCGCTTCTCTCCCTCGCCCGAGGTGGCCTCATGGTGATGACCGGTCTCGATCTGCTTGCCTGCGGCGACGAGAAACTACCCGTCGGCGGCCGTGTCGGCCTTGTGACGCATGCCCCGGCCGTGGACCGAACCTTTCGATCATCCGTCGAGGTGGTGGCTGCCCTTCCCGGGGTGAAGCTTGCGACGCTCTTTGGACCGGAGCACGGCTTCCACGGGCAGGCCCAGGATCTCGAGGGAGTGGCGGACGGCGGATCGGCCGGTGGGCCACGGGTGGTGAGCCTCTACGGCGACTCCGCCGCCAGCCTTCGGCCCACACCCGATCAACTCGCCGGCATCGACGCGCTCGTGATCGATCTCGTCGACATTGGCAGCCGCTACTACACCTTTCAGGCGACGATGCTGTATTGCCTCGAGGCCGCCGTGCCGCTCGGCATTCCCGTCGTGGTGCTCGACCGTCCGAATCCGCTTGGGGGCGCGGTCATCGAGGGGCCTGCCCTGAGGCCAGGTTGTGAAAGCTTCATCGGCTGCCACGACATCGCGATCCGGCACGGGCTTTCGATGGGGGAACTTGCCCGTCTCTATGCCGCCGAACGTAGGCTCGATGCCCGTGGCATCACGGTCGTGTCGTGCCGAGGCTGGAACCGCAGCCAGTGGTTCGACCAGACCGGCCTGCCTTGGGTCATGCCGTCACCCAACATGCCCACGCTCGACACCGCGATCGTCTATCCGGGTCAGTGCCTGCTCGAGGGCACGAATCTGAGCGAGGGCCGCGGCACGACGCGGCCGTTCGAAATCTGTGGTGCTCCCTGGATCGATGCCGCGCACCTGGCCCGCGACCTCGAGGCTGCCCACCTCCCGGGTGTGGCGTTTCGTCCGGTCACGTTTCGCCCCACCTTTCAGAAGCACGCCTGGGTCGATTGCGGTGGCATCCAGATGCATGTGACCGATCGCGATCGGTTTCAGCCGTTGCGCACCGGCCTGGCCGTGCTCATCGCACTGCGACGCCAGGATCCGGAACGGTTTGCCTGGCGCACCGAGCCGTATGAGTTCGTGGCCGATCCGATTGCGATCGACCTCTTGTGTGGATCGGACCGTGAGCGACGCATGATCGAGGCGGGAGCCGATTGGCGCGACATCGCAGCCGAGTGGGGGCCCGAAGAGGCGGCGTTTGCCGATCGCCGTGCGACGGTGGTGGGGCACCTCACGGCGTAAGCCGTATGTTTCGTGCACGGTGGTCCGTGCAAGCCCAACGGCGTGGTGTGGCATAGCCTGGCGTGTCCCAGGCCTTACGGCCTTGGGCTTGGACAGGGGGACGCGAGGCGGATGTGTGCCGTCCAAGCCCAACGGCGTGAGCCGTGGGACCGGCGTGGAGGTGCGGGCGGCGTGTTTGGCGTTTGATCGCATCATCGGGCAAACGCACCGTGAGGTGGTGCGTGGAAGCCCAACGGCGTGAGCCGTGGGACCGGCGCGGTGGTGCGGGCGGCGTGTTTGGCGTTTGATCGCATCGTCGGGCAAACGCACCGCGAGGCGTTCCGTCCAAGCCCAACGGCGTGAGCCGTGGGACCGGCGTGGAGGTGCGGGCGGCGTGTTTGGCGTTTGATCGCATCGTCGGGCA
>Ga0208783_10000047_pt1 | contig 68125 bp, 112 predicted proteins | sample DEB19_08_DNA_2_FD_184529 | JGI IMG/M metagenome (GOLD analysis project Ga0208783, IMG submission 184529) | Aqueous microbial communities from the Delaware River and Bay under freshwater to marine salinity gradient to study organic matter... | ecosystem: Environmental > Aquatic > Marine >... | reverse complement strand
GAAGTACCATAAAGCAGTGTTACGCGGCGAACTACAGCATTTTTCCCGTTCTGATACTGTATAAATAGTTACAGAATCAGACATGAAAGCCGCATTCATCACCTACATCAAGGCGAATCAGAAGCTCACCGCTCGCGCTGCTAAGCAGTACACCTACGCTGTGGCGCAGACTGCCAAAGAGGGGAAGGAACTGAACGAATCTGCCCTGGTGAACGCACGCTGATCTCGTCTCCGGGATCACGCATCACCCACTCCCTGTAGTCCTCGGAGTCTCTATCAACAGTTACAAGATGTAACTCCTCCAGCCGCTCGAGGGCTCGGAGGTAAAGCGACAATCGGTTACGCGACGAAGGGGCTGGTGGCACGTAGCAGGGTGTCGTCAGTCCCTTCTCCTTATGGTTGAGGAAGTAGAGGTAGATGTTCCGCTGCTGGATCGAGAGGGATGGTGTCGTCATGGGTGGGGGTTACCTAAAAACGAAAGTAAATTGGCGGGTTTGGTTTCGGTTTTGCTTTCCAAAAGGAAGAGACCCCCTGCGGTGCAAGGGATCTCCGTCTGTCACTCTTCGTCGTCGGGGTGAATTGTAGCGATTGATACACTTTCACGAGGGATCGATCCTCGGTTGTTGTTCAGGTGCGGAGCAGCTGCACGCATGAAGGCAGTTTCGAAGTCGCGCATCGGATCGATCTCTCCGATCAGCTTCAGCATCTGCACCAGCTGCTTCGATGCGCCAACCTGGGCGTTGATGTTGCCGGCTTCCCTGGCGTCCATACGATCCGCCTGCAGGCCAGCGAACGTCTGCGCGAACAGGAACGCCCTGTCGTGCACCGGGACAGACTCCTTAGCCAGCTTCTCGCCCTCCCGGACATAACCTCTTGCTGCCTGGGGAGAGACGCTGTACTTCGTGGCCAGTTGCTTCACCACTGATCGACCAGGGTGGCCTTCAGCGAGGAGATCAGCCGCTTCTTCGCAGCGAGCGTCGAACTCTTCTTTGGTGGTGCGAGTGTTGGTCATGGTTGGTTGTGTGTAGTGTTTATTCTCTGGAAGCGAGAACCAGGATGTAGACGATGCAGTAGCCAACTCCGAGCAGACAGAGGCTCAGGAGGATTGCTACAGCCCAGGGGAATTGATCCATCGACCCTGATCAGAAGAACAGCCGGCCGCCTTGATACGGCTCGTCTTCTTCTTTGGGCTTCTCGATCTCATCAACGATCTTCCACTGCTGGCCGGCGAGCAGCTGGTACTTGTGGATCATGCTTGTCCACTGCTTGGTTCCCTTCCCCTGGAACGATTTACCAGGCGGGAGAGCTTCTTGAGGGATGGTTGTTGCTGCTCGGATTGGTGCAACTTCTGGTGCGGTGTAGATGAACGCTCCTCGTTGTTTCCTCTCTTCGTTCTCGAGGAGAGCAACAACTTCGAGGTGACCTTCAGGATCGAGTTTCAGTTGTTCGATGATGATGATTGCGTACATGTTCGGGGATTGGTGGTGTGTAGGTCCAGTGGGTACATCCATTCTCTTTGATAACCTCTTCCACTTCATCGAAAGACGCGACCAGCCATCCATGAGCAGGAGAAAAGAATAGAAGATTGCCATGAGGGTCAGCATCTCTTTGATCAGGTGGGTTTCGTTCCGAGAGGATGAAGATGTTCTCCGGTAAGGAGGGAGGTTTCGACCAGAATGCGTGAGCTTTGTAGTGTTGTCTATGCAAAATCGGAAGGGAAATATAAAGAAAAGATGAAGAGAGCTCAGAGGCAGAGGAACAGCATGATCACGACCAGGAGAACCGTGGAGATGAACTGCGTCATCAGTCCTTGAGAGGGGCAGGAGGCCCGTAGATTTGCTTCCTGGACACACAGACATAGGAATCGCCTACGGCTGTCGGATAGGTCATCAGCTCACTGATCTGCGGCTGGCAGTTGTAGATCGTTTGTTGGTTGATGATCTTCTGTACACCTACGATGCAGAGAAGAGTTACGCCAGAGCAGAGAATGAATGGGGTTTGCCTGGCGACGTACTCGGCAGCGTCGATTGCTTTGAGGAGCATCTTCTGTTGCGTGGTTGGAACTTTCTTGGAGATCACGAGTAGTAGAGGCAACGGAGACGGTAGGAGAGCACTTCGGGTTTCCAGGTGCTTTCCGGGTGGTTGATCACTGCATCGAATGCTTCATTCACGCTGGCTTGAGGCCCATCGTGGTAGAGAGCATCGACGACTGCAGCGTCCAGCTTGGTCATCAGAGCGTGGATGGGTGAGGGCTGCGCCTTGGGGAGATCACGCGCCTTCTCTTTGTAGTAGTCGGTGATCTCATCGGGAATGTCGGGGAACATCAGTCGGACTCTACGAAGGAACAGGTGGTGGAGTTGTAGATGCGGTAGCGAGTCCACATCCTGGCGGTGAAGTATTCGCGGTTGAATCGATCGCGATCAGAGATGCTGGAGTTGGCGCGTTCTGCGGCGCATCGTGCAATGTTGATGCGCTCAAACAGGTTGAGGTTGGAATCTCTCATGGTTTCAGGCGGTAACGGTGCGGCCGTCGATGTAGACGGTGGGTGTGTTGGTGGCGATGCCCTTGCGCTGCTCGATCTGTTGATCAGCCTTGAGCATGGTCAGGCGATCCTCGAGCTCGTCGCTGTAGGTCCAGCTGCTGCGCTCCTTGAGGGTGACAGCGAAGGTTCCATCAGCGGAGAGCAGCTTCTGTTGCTGCGTGGCCTGCATGGTGTGGAGCAGGCGACCCCGTACAGCTTCCATCTCTTCCTTCAGCTCCTTCATTGCTTGGCTGAGCTCGCGGAAGGAATCGATGTCGAGCAGGGTCTGGTTGCGCACCGCTTTGGTGCGGGTGGTCTCGCGGGTTACAATCCGCTGGCTGACGTTGACGACGCCAGGGATGGCCCGCTTCTTGCTGGTGGTGGTTGCCATGGTGTTGATTGGTAGGTGTGTGTGTGTGTGTGTGTGGACTGTTAGCCGACTACTCTCCAGCAGACAGTTGCATTACCCTGGCGGGTTGATGCGATGTGAGAGAAGGCTGCGTAGCTTAGGTCTAGATCAGCGTGTGAGTAGGGTCCACGATCATTCACTCTGACGATTACCTGCTTGAGGTTGTCTTGGTTCGTGACGCGGATCCTTGTTCCTATCGGTAGGTAGGGATGGGCTGCTGTCCAGCGATAAGCGTTGAAGGTTTCTCCACTAGCTGTTCGCTGACCATGGAAGCCATCACCTACTCCGTAATGGGTTGCGATGCCACAGGTGAGACCTGCGATGAGAACTGCTTCGATCATGGCGTGTGGTTCGGGTGAGGGGTTGAGCCCTCCCTGCTGTTCTAACGTAGTTCGGGAGGACTGACTGTATCTGAGAACACTCTATTTGCAAAGGTTTACAGGAGTTGGATCGAAGAACCTATCCCGCTCCACCGGTAGCCCGAGGAAGCCTCGCAGCCCTTCGATCTCCTGGAGGCTGAAGTAGCCCAGCTCCCGCTCGTGGCCACAGACGAGGCCGAAGCATTCGCCTGTCTCAGGGTCCATCTCGGTGATGTACCACGTCCAATTGCCGTCAGGAGTGAACAGCTTCACGTAGGCGGTGGCATCGCTGCCGAGGCCATCCTGTGCGTAGAGGGCGGGGATCTTCTTCGCCAGGGTCTTGGTGATCAGTTTCATGGTCAGAATGCAATGTAGGGATGTGTGTCGCGGCCGTTGGGAACATCAACATCGAGCAGCTCTACATCCACTTCGGGATTCGCTTTGCTGATCATTTGATACAGCTCGTCGTTGGCTGCTGTCGGATGTTCCAGCTTGAGGAGAACATAGAGAGTGGGCATTGTGCTTCAGGACAGAGATTCGATGAAACCGAGCTCCATATCGTGGAGAGGACCGTGATCACCGCGTCGCTCGAGGCGATACCAGTTCATCTCCCATCCGTTCTCTTCTCTGTCGGCTCTGATTAGATCTAGAAGTTCTGTGAGATCTTCAATGCCGCCAGATAGTTTGATGCGGACTTTGTTGGGGTTGGCGTTACGACGTGCGTCCATCGGGAGAGAGTGAGAGAAGGTAGAGATCAGAAGAGCTCGAGGAGCTCCTCCACGGGTTTGTCAGCATCAGCCACGCGGCCGCCGGGATAGGCAGACTCGGGCATGTAGCGCTCCTGCGGAGCAGTTCCATACATCGCGGCTTGCCACCTGGCGCGACCAGCAGACTTGTGACCAGTCAGGCGCTCGGCGAGCATCTCAGCCACCAGCTCGAGCATGTCCCGGTAGGGATCGCCGGAGATTTCCATCTGAGCCGTCATCGGCAGGCAGACATCGGCGCCAGTGTGGAACCGAGCCATCCGCCAGATGAAATAGGCGCGGCTGTCATCAGGGCGCTTCGAGCGCAGCGTGCCGGGCTTGCGACCCTTCACGGCCTTGATCAGCGACGCCAGGTCAGGCTTGAAGAACACGCCCAGGCCGTCACACCAGAGGCAGGGCTTCTCTTTCCTGGGATAGACCGTGCCATCCACGCCCGTGAAGCCTTCGTAGACGTTGATCATGGTGCCATTGCAGTGACCGCAAGGCAGCTCATCGGATTCGAATTGATCCTGGAGTTTGTCGGTGTTCATGGCGTGTTCAAGTGGTGGCTTTGCGTGTAGAAATGATCTGGCGCTGAGGGTACCTCTTGAGAACATGTTGCCGGGCCTCAGCGGGGGTGTCTGCCTTTATGGCGACTCTCCAAACCACACCTGTTGTCTGGTTGTGGATGTATTTGATTTTGTAGGTGTTCACTTGATTCTCCTTGCTAGGTGGAGGTGATCAGGAAAGGGAGAGGATCTCAGGCGTTACATGCCCGACCCGGTTGCCGTTGATGTCATTCAGGCAGAGACCAACGCCACTGTAGGGATCGATGTAGTCGGGGTTGGCTTCGATCCGCTTTGCAGCATGGCGCAGGATGCGACCGAGCTCAGCGGCCTGCTCATCGTAAGTCTCGCCGAATGCGTCATTGTCGACGCAGATGGTGATGTTGATGCAGTGATCCATGGTGATCCTTTCTAAGAGGTGAGTCCGGCATCCTGGCCCAGGCCGGTGTTGGGCAGTTGATCAGGCTACGCCATTGGCGACGCTGAACCGCTCACACAGATACCTGCGCAGGCGATCGTGATCTTCATCTTCGAGGCAAGATTCGTGCAGGGCGTCGAGACCATCAATCAGTGCATCAAGTTGCACTGCTGACAGGCTCAAAGAAACTTTACGAACCTTGGTGGTGGTGGACATGGTGTTGCTCCGTACTAAGAGGAAGGACCGGCATCCTGGCCCAGGCCGGGGTTGGGCAATTGATCAGGACTCTACCTGTGTGATCTGTTCGATGTTGAACCCAGGGTTCTCCCGGTGGATGTGGTTGATGCAGTCATCCATGTCGATGCACTCCTCGATGGTGAGGAACGCCAGCTTATGGGTGACCGCGTGTTCGAGAATGACTCTAAAGGTCAGCATTGGTCTGCTCCGTACTAGGTGGAGGTGAGCGGTGTTCCCGTTCGGGATTGAATCTACCGGATCGGTGGACCCTGTCGAGAGGTGTTAATGAATCAACACAATTCCCGATTAAGTGCAGGTCTGTGTCCAGATCCGGATTCAGGCTCGTTTGAGCCCGTGTCCAGAACTTACAGGAGACCTTAGCGCAGCGGTGGAGAAACCCTAAAAGTTTTCCCCAGCGTTACGTTTTGTCATAAAACCCGGCCGACTTGTCGTCAGGCCCGAGAGACGGACATCCCTTCCAGCGCAAGGCTTTTCAAGGGAGAAAAAGGGTTCCATAAGCACAGAATTGTACTAAATGGTGGGTATTTCTACCTACCGGAGGCCCTGTCCCGTGTCCAAGCGTACCTGCGTGTGTGACAGGTACGCAAGAAACGTAAAAAACGCGAAAAACTGCGTGTTTTCTGCGCTCTATCGAGCCTAGCAAAGCGCCGAAACCGCTTAAAACTCAGTTGTATTGCGACATTTCATGAATTACGCCTCTTTTCGCACTATCAACAACAATTTCTTGCTCACTATCAACTATCAACCATAAAAAAAGCCCCTTTCGGGGCTAATTTCAGAGTGTAAAGTCCGGATCGCCGTCGCAATCATCCCATTGTTCGGCTTCCTGGCCCTCTAGATCATCGTCTGAGCCCGGTTCTTGCCATTCGTAGGGCACAATCCAGCCCATGTACGGTGATTCCATTGTGAGATCCTCCTAAGTTGGGTGAGATGGGGGCCGAAGCCCCCGTTTGATCAGCCGCAAGCGGTGGCGGCGGTCTTGGCACGGCCCCCGTGCACCGGGAAGGTGATCACGAAGTCGCGATCAGCCCGAGCACAGAGTGGGGTGCCGCCCCCGCAGCTGGCACACTGGGTGGGGGAGCCTTCGAAGGTGGCAGGGCACTGCCGGAAGGTCACCCCATTGTGCTCAAATTTGGCCGGGGCATCGGCTTCCACCACGCAAACGGTAGGCAGGCCACGCTTGGCAAGCTTGGCAGCCTCAGACCGAACCTCAGTCGACAGGTTGACTGTGAACCCGCGACGGATCGCCGAACGGATCGCCGCCACGTTGGCAGCGGTGCGCAGGTGATGGGTGTAGGTCCAGCCGGTGAGACCCTTGGCAGCATCCGCCAGCTTGCGCAGCAGATCGCCACGGATCACGCCGGCCTCATGCCACAGATCGCCGGCCACGTTGTGGCGGAACCGGGATCCGGGCTTGAGACGGGCCACGGCCGCGATAAAGTCGGCCACCGGCAGGCCACGGGTGCCGGCAGTCACGGCATCCCAATGCATCCGGGTGTAGTAGCCAGCCTCGGCGTAGCAGCCACCCTCACCCGCCAGTGGGCAGGTTGGGGCACAGCTGGGGCGGGCCGTTGTGCTGACCGGGATGGGGCCAGTCTTGGCGTTGCTCGAGACGAGCGTAAGTGCAGTGTTCATCGCGTACTAAGTGCGAATTGAATCGGGTTCGATCCCGATGACGGAATCCTAGGCCATCGGCTGCCCCTGGCACCGAAATGAAATATTTCGTTACATGTAACACTTCTTCATGAATCACTATCAACTTGAAAAAATCGGGGGCCGAAGCCCCCTGTTTGTCACACTCCCTGGCTGTCCAGCCAGTCCCGGATGTCAGCGGGGTGCGTTGCCCAGGCCTCCAGGGCAGTGGCCAGGAGTGAGCACTCCAGGTAGGCACAAGGTGCCGCCCATACGGTGCCGTTGCCGTAGCCGATCAGGCTCAGGAATTTGCCAAACGTACTGGCGTTGGGGTGGCAGTCTTCACTGTCCTGCCAGCTCAGCAGTCGGTCGACCGCATAGATGGCTTGCTCAACAGTCAGGCGTTGTTCGGTTGCGGTGGGCATGGTCAGTCTCCTTGCTAGGTGGATGGAAGGCGGGGACCGAAGCCCCCTGGTGGTCAGGCTTTGATCTGCTCCACCACTGGGGTGAGCAGTTCTTGCCAGCGTGCGGCGCTCAGCTTACGGCCGAAAGCCTGATTCAGGAACCGCACCGGGCTAGTGGCCGGGCGGAACGTCATTCCCTTAACTGCCAGGCCGAGCATCCGGTAGGAGCTCAACACCTGGACAGCGTACAGGGTCACGTCTGAACCGTTCTTGTGCCAGCCCTCAAACACTACAGGGGCAGCGGTCGGGTGGATCACAGTTGCGGTCATGGTTCTCCTTGCTAGGTGGATGGATGGAGGGGAGCCGGAGCTCCCCAGAACTCTACAGCAGCTGCAGCACTGCCAGCACTCCCAGGAGTGCAAACAGCACCGTTCGCTGCTCAGTCAGCGCCTCGATTCTCTCCTGCTGGCTGTCAGTCAGCTCGCAGGCTGCCGAGAGGATCTCGGCCTTCGAGGCACGCTCGTTGATGTTCATTTGTCGAGGTTCGATTGAACGTAGCGGCTTCTAGGTCCGCTTCGCTCACCCTAGCCCATCGCCGACCCGTCCGGCCAGAATGTTGCAATTCTTCACATACCTTTCTTTTTTTCCTGGTATGTAAAGTTTTGTGACAGGCGGGCCAGATAGCTGCCGGAAAATTTTCCCAAAAATGACCCCCTATAAGGGCCGGTAGGGTTAAAAGAATTGGCGTATTGACTCGATCTAAAATCACTTATATCTAGATAACGTATTTATAAAAATGCCTGTATCTCCGCAGGACTTTGCACTTTGGTCCGACCTCACAGGCAATCCATATCCCAGCACTCCTGCCGAGCGGATGGCACTCGCTCCGGAAGTTTATCAGTTCACCCGTGGCATCGGCCGTCGCGGTGGGATTCAAATGAGTCCTTTAAGAAAAGCCGTCGATGTAATTGGTAAGACCGCGCTTGCTGCTGGCGCAATCGCTGGCGCGGCCTATCTTGGAGCCGAAGGGTATAAGCGACTCAATCTTGATGATGAGCCTGGCGTTCCCTCTTCTCCTGAGCCTGTGGCAAATCCTGCAGCTGTTCAGCCTGCAGATATAACACCGCCGACCACTGCAGATCGTTATGGGCAGGACATTGTTCCGCACCAGACTTCGACCATGCAGGAACTCCGGGGCGTATCTCCTGCTAAGCCGACGGTTGTTTCGTCAGAACAAAAACCAGCGACTCAAAGTGAGGTTATTACTTCTAGCCAAACTTTCACCCCTGGGACTGAAATCGAGCAGCTCACCACAAAAGAAGCGCCATACAGCCCTGTTCGTGATCGCGCTGATGAGTTAATCGCCGAGTTCCTCGGTGGTGTTAGTGCAGAACAACGGGCTCAAAAAAGAATTGATCAATCCGTTGCTGAATATGCTGCTGGCATTGCTGGAAGGGGTGAACGTGTTCTTAAGGATGTTTTAAAAGAGGGGCGTGAAGAGGGAATCAGCCCGATCGGCATGAAATCAGTTCAAGCCGCTCAATCGTTCCGACAGACTCCTGAATACGCGACGATGATGCGTGGTGCTGGCGCATCCATGGAACCGGAAGAACTTGTAGGAGCCCCTGGAGCAGAAGTCGTAATTTCTGGTGTTCGTCCTGTGCCCACCACACGCGTAGTAGGCGTTGAACCCGTAGAGGTTGACAGTCCTATTGCCGAGATGGCTGCACCTACGAAAGTAACTGTAGTTAAGGAACCTGTTGCAGTTGCGGTGAAATCTGAACCTTCAGTGATCGAGACTGCTGCTCCTGAAACCATTGAACTAGCTAAGAAAGCTTTTGGCCACCTCCCCCTGGAGCAAGCCGTTTCGCTACTGACTAAAAAGAGTGTCAGTTCTCCTGTCGTAACTGTTCAGCCTACCGAGACTCGTGTTGTCAAAGAAGGTAAGATCAGTCCAAATGAGTTTCTTAGTGCAATGAGTCAACAACAAGGCCCTTTGGCTTCTTACACAATTCCCTCTGAACGGAGCAAAGCTGTCAGCGGCATGACATTTTATCCCGGTGGCGAAGTAGGTGTTGAGATGAAGAGCCGTGGTAAGCCCGTCGAATATGCCTACGCCACTTCGGACCCGTACCGTCTGACAATGCGGGACTACGCAGAAGAAGGTTTCCCTGAATCAATGGGCAGTGTTGCGGGAATTGCCGCCAACCAAGCTTTAGCTCATCAAATGGGTCTTCAGAAAGCTGTCGAGAGTGGTGGCATGATCCGAGAAAAGCGTCAACCTGTTTACGCCGGTTTGATGAGTGATGCAGATATCACTGCTGCCGGAATGGGTAAATCTGCACGGATGAAAGAACAGGCTGAACGGCACTTTGAAACGAAGCAGATTATGCAGGAGCTAGAGCAGCGTGCCGCCGCACGTCGCGCAGGCTTACTCTGAGTAGGATAAAAATACAGAGATAGGGAGTAAATCATGTCCTTTCTGGAACCCGTCATTGCTGCGCTTATCGGTGCTGGCGCCGCAGCACTTGCTGCCTGGTTGAAAGGAAATACAACTGCACTTAATCTGTTTCGGTATGGCCCCATCGTAAAAAAGGCTTACGACATCATCGATCCTGTCCTGGATCAAAACCTTGCTCGCTGGGACGGATCTAAAGTAGATCGCGCTTTTGAGATGGCAATCGAAACTGTTGCCGATGGTAAGTTGACCGCAGTCGAGATTAAGAAGCTCGCTATGGACATGGCGAAGAATTGGTTACCCCAAGTAGCTGCCGATAAAGTCCGTGCTTTTGAAGCGTCTTCTACTGAACTCCAGGCTGCCAAGGTGATCGCCGCTAAGGTTGACGCCGAATCCTGATAAAATAGTACTTATTACGTTAAATCATGGCTGGCGACGAGAAGTGGATTCAGGGAGCTGTTAAACGCCCCGGTGCTTTTTCAAGGAAAGCTGAAGAAGCTGGGATGTCGACAGCCGAATATGCTTCTAGAGTATCTTCAAATCCTGAAGAATATGATGAGCGTACGGTCAAACAGGCAAACTTGGCAAAGACTCTGAGTAAACTTCGCAAGAAAAAAGAAGGTTAATCCTAAGTGTCTAGTATTTTCAACAAAAATTATCCTTCACCAGCTGAAAAGTTTTTCCGCGCTGGGGAAAGCCCTTACTCAGGAACCTTGGGGCCAAACCGAACTGCTGACCCCATTCGGGATCCGTGGGCCGCAGAAGTAAAAGATAACCCAGATTACGCCAACTTTTACACTAACCGTACGTTTGAAAAGGTTGTACCGCAGTCACAAGCGAAGATTGATGCGGCTGCTGGCACAGACGAACCAAATTTTGCTAATCCAGGTGATCAATCATTTGCTAAAGATTTTGCCAAAAAGTATGCTGAGGCGATCTCTCGTGGTCTTGTAGAAGAAGATCGAGCAGTGACAAGAGGTAGCCTGGCTAGAATCAGTACACAATATGCCGATGCAGGATCTAACGAGAAAGATCCAAATACTGCAGGTAAATTCCCAAATCAAGGAGTATCAGTGTGATGGCGGCTGGGGCGGCTACTCGGATGGCAGGAAAGGCACTTGGGGACTTTTTTAAAGTTCTAGGGCCGCTAGCGAGTTCTGCAATTGAACAAAAGGTTTTAAATAAACTTACAGGCGCTAGTGAGGCCGTCGATGCTCCGGGCATCATGGGCATTGCAGCACGCAATCCCGAAACAATCGCAAAAGTTGCTGGTGCTGCAACTCCGCTTGCCGCTGCAGGAGTTGCCGCTGGAGGCGCCGCGTTACTTAATCGTGCCCTCCAGCAACCTACTAATCTTTACGCACAGTCTCAATATTCTTTACCTGTTCAAAGGGTAGGTACTCAGGTGTCGTATGCAAACCAACGTTATACCCCTGGTTTATCTCCAATGACAAATCAGACGGTAGCTGAGTCTATGTTGGAGCAACAGAAATTTGAACATCAGTTACAGTTAATTCAAGCACGACAAGCAGCCCAACAAGGTGCGGGTACGTTGTCAGGAGCTGCTGGATCTGGATTAGATATTATGGGGTTATCTAATAAAATTTTCGCCCCTGTAAGTTATTAGGATCATGGCAATAAGTTACGGAGATATCGCTCCAGGTTATAAAAATCCTTTGGGTGATGATGCGCCTTCGATCAAGGGTTCTTTTGACTGGGGATCCTTTTCTAAAGGCACTGACTGGAACCAAACTCCAGAAATCGATAAAACTGGGCTTTTTGAAAGTTTATTTGATAAAGCCAAAAAAAGAGATAAGTATCGCTCACAGGTAGAGGAAGAAGGAGGCGGTGGCCGTTTCGGGGCAGACCGTGGATTTGGTGGCGAGTGGAGCCGAGGTGGAAGTGGACAAATTTTAGATAATTTAGGGGCGATATATCCTCAGCAATTCAGCCCGATGTATATCCCTGGTGTACAGGGTGAATCTGGAATGTTTAGTAAGATAGCAGGTGTCGCCGCTCCTTTCGCTAGTTTAATTCCTGGTGTGGGCCCGGTCGTTTCTGCTGGATTGAGTGCAGCTTCTCGCACCGGCTGGTGAGATTATCGGGTTTAAAATAACAATCAAGAAGACATAAAAGAATGTTACTTCCTATTGCAGGTGCTCTTTTAGGCGGCATCGAAGGTTATCGTCGTAGCGGTGGCGATATTGGTGCAGCAGCCCTTGGCGCTGGTCTTGGAGCTGCTACTCCCGTCGGTTTTCGAATGGCCGGGACCGCTCTTGGCGGATTAGGCGCAGGTGCGCTCAGTAAGACCGCACTTGGTGGGCTGCTTCAAAGGCAGGCCGCGCAAACCGGAACCTCTCTCCTCACTCAAATCCCAGGTGCTGCAGGGGCAGCGGCTGCTGGATTGGGCTTGATGGCCGCACCTGCTTTAGCAGGCAAACTTGCATCCGGTGCTGCAGGTCCCGCACGTTCTGCAGCTGGTGGTGCCGCTGGTTTAACCATCCCCGCTATGCAACCTGGGCAAGCAACTTATGACGCAGGTTCCGCTGTTCCTGGTGGGCTGCCTGTCGGTGCGTCCCCTTATGGGACTGTTGATATCGTCAATCCCGCAGGTGCATTTGGTGCTGGCCGTACTGCGCAACTCCTGGAAGGAGACGTTCAACTGGCCAACATGCGCAAGCTGATGCCCGAACTGTTCAAGGCGTCCGAGGCACGTTCCAAAACTGAATTCCAACGCCAGATGGCTGCCGCTGGTATCCGCCAGAATATTCTGACCGCTGCCAACATGCTTGAGCGTAGTCAACAGGCTGCCCAGCAGATGGGCCTGAATGCTGCATCGCAGGCTGGCGCTGCTTTAACCCAACAGTATCAATACAGCTGATATGAACGCCTCTATTTGGAGTGGTCCTGATTCGCCGTTTTTCCAACCAATCCAGGGATTTCCGGTAGGCACTCCTTTTAGAGCGCCATTACCGGAATACGGTAAGGGCAAAGTTTCAAAAGAATTTAAAGAGCCGTTACCTACCACTGATTTCTCTGCAATTCCATACCCTATGGTTGGGCTTGATTTTCAGAGTGGTAAACGGGATCAAGATTTACTATCCGGAATCGATTCTGCCCTTCCTTCACTGAGTCCGCGTGCTCAGGAATACTATGATTTTTACACCGCTACCTCGCCGCTACGTCTTGCCGAGCAAGAACAGCAGGCTAGATTATCTTCTCGTTTAACTCGAGAGCAGCTTGCCAGTCTTTATCCTTATCTGAGTGCAGCGGGAGCAGAATCAACCGCTCGTAATCTTGCTGCCAGCAAAGAGTTTGGTGTATTCAAAGAGCAACTTCCTAGTTCAGTACAAAACATCATGGCCTCAAAGCAGGCACAGGTGTCTTCTGCCGCAAATGCGGAAGCTGCGCGTCAACAAGCTACGGCGCTCCAACAACAGGCAGCCAAACAGTTTGCCGGTAGTTTCGCTGGTAAGTACATCCAAGCGGCTTGACATTGATACTGTTGTTAAACTGACAGAAGCGAGACACTAATTATGGGCTCCAGAAGGGCACCTTCCCCGAAGATTGAATATGCGCCGGCTCCGCCACCACCAGCGCCACCGACTCCTGTCCCCACGCAGTCGCTCCAAACTCAGACTGCATTGAATGAGGTCAGCGGTGCTCAACAACGACTCAATATGGAGCTCGGTGCGCAGCTGGACCGCACGAACGCAGAATTCTTCACTGGCCAGGACATCCGTAAAACCCAGGCGATTGGTGCCGAAGAGCGTCTACGCTTAGGTAAAGCAGGTGAAGAAGAACGTGCTAGTACAGTCACTGGCGGCGAACAGGAGCGCCTAGGAATTGCTGCTACTGGTACCGAGTATCGTGCTGGCCTGGAAACAGCCGGTAAGGAAACTCGTCTCACTGACTTGCAACAAGAGATGTTTAGGCGCTATAAAGAGAACAGAGATTACGAGCAGGCGCAGAGCCAGTACCGAACATGACGGAATGGATTCGAGGTTTAACCGACAAAGACCGCGAATCCTTCTTAGCATTCTGTAAAAGAGCCAGCTCTCCTATTCAAATGTACCTGTATGCCCGTTTTCTAGGGTTTACAGGCAGCATCGTGGATTGCGATGAGTGGTCGCGAAAAGAATATAAAAAAAGAGACTTTAATGGACTCCTTGAGATGGAGATTGACTCCATGCAGCAGGATATCGCCAAGCTGCGCGACGCAATTGATATGGGGATGGTCAAACAAGACATGGGGACATCTCGTATTGCCATGCTACAAAAAGAATTACGCGGAGCAATTAAGCAGCTGAACGACGAGAAAATCCTGATGGATAAACAAGGTTTGATCCTCGCTGGCGCAGACCGGGCGCTGCGGGAGATGTTATCTATCTTCCGAGATGATCCCATCGAAGGCCCTTTGCAGGAAGCTTCGATGGGCGTCTGGACTAAGATCCTTCAGGAAGAATCTTAAAAAGCAGTACGCTATGCTACGGGCATAGTGATGAACTGTAAGTGTGGCGGGCACCAGTATCTATTCTGTTTATCGTCGTACAGCTCGTGCTGCTGCGCAGAAGCGTGTCGTAAAGCAAACGACTACGGTTGATATAGAGAGAGCGCGGACAGATTTTGCTTATTTTTGTGATGTAGTTGGTGATAAGCCTCCAGCGCGACATCACCTGGAGTGGCACAAACATCTTTGCACTGAACAAGATTCTGTCTGCTTAAAAGGCATCGCCGGACCCAATATCGATATTCTCGCTCCTAGGGGTAGTGCTAAATCTTCGGTCTTAGGCTTGTTTACCGCTTGGACGATTGGCGTCCACGCGCTTCACAAGATGCCCTTGAAAATTCTTTATATCTCTTATACCATCGACGTTGCGCGACCGAAAAGTGCCGCAATTAAACGAATCATCGAAGAAAGTAAAACGTATGGCGAAATTTTCCCGATGGTGAAGATTGCCAAGGGAATCAATTCAAATGAATACTGGAGTATTGATTGGAAGTTCGCCGGAATCAAGTCCACTGGTGAGGAAGAGTTTACTGTTTGTTGCGCAGGTCTAAAGGGTGCTGTGACCTCGAAACGTTCTCATCTTTGTATCATCGACGACATTTGCAAATCTGCCGATGAAATTAAAAATAGAGATATTCGAGCGGCAATGGAAGATAACTGGAACTCAGTTATTGTTCCCACCATGTTTGAAGGTGGTCGGGCAATTTGCCTGGGTACGCGATTCCGCCATGACGATATGCACGGTACCACCTTCATTCCTGCTAATGATTGGGTTCAGCTGGTTCAATCTGCGATTATTCCTGATGAGGAAGGTGATGAAGTTTCTTATTGGCCTGAGATGTGGTCTTTGGAATACTTACAAGATCGCCGACGCATGGCCCCAATTGCGTTCAGCTTCCAGTATCAAAACCAGATCGTACAAACTAGTGAACTTTCACTGTCTCCTGACTTAATTGTGAAAGGGACTATCGCCACGCAATTTGATTCCCTTGGGGTTGGAGTTGATTTATCTGCTGGCGTTAGAGAACAAAACGACTATACGGTTTTTGTCATGGGTGGTCGTGTCGGAGACAAGATACACATTGTCGACTGTAAACGGATTCGAATCATGGGTAACCTCGAGAAATTAGAGGCTCTCATGGAGATGATGGAGGAGTGGGGTGTTGTTCACAAGGACAACGGACGGTATTTCCCCACTGGCAGTAATGTGGATATTTGGTCGGAGGCTGTGGCCTATCAGGCTTCCTTGGAAGCAGATTTCAAGCGGATCTGTTTAGGTGATCATGGTCTGTACAACTTGAACTGGCACGCCATCAAGGGTTTCCGTGGTGACAAGGTTGCTCGTTTCCGAGGTATTATGGGTTTGTTTGAGCAGCGAAAAATCATCTTTAATAAATTTCGTCGTTTCGGACCACTCACTGATGAGATCGTTAACTTCGGTGTAAGTTCACACGACGATTGTGTCGACGCTCTCGTCTGGCTCTGCAACGGCCTCATGACCCGTGGGAAGCTGGAACTGGAATTTTAAATTTAGAAGTGAATAGGGATAAAGTATTTTGGACCTAAACTAGGAGAAGCCTTTTCCAATGTCCACCAGCTACTACACCATCGAGCTCGAGCAAGATGCTTACGGCTCTGCTGTTATTCCCCTACCCGACGAGCTGTGTCACGACATGGCGCTTCAACCTAACGAGCGGTTTGATGTCGAAGTGGAGGACGATACAATTACACTCAAACGTATTGCCGCTGGCTACGATATTGAAGAATAATCTTGAGATCAATCACCCATGAGCGATAGTCCCAAATCCACTCTAGATTCTATCCTCAAGGCGGTCATCACTCGTGATGGTACTGGTCCAGCCGATACCATGCTTGTCAACGCGCATCTTTCTCAGATGCGTATGTTTGGCATCCGCCAAGGTGTTGAGTTCTATCCAGAGCAAGATAATTTCGGTACGCAGCGTTTTGATTTTATTCAACAAGTCATTAAGTTCAACAAGCTTGATGCACGTTTAGATTCCATTTGGGATCGATTTCTGACGTACGGGAAGGGCCTCTTTTATATCCGACCTACTAAAAAGACATACCGTCTTTACTGGTTCGACAAAGATTCTTATCGAACTTACTACTCTCCTGATGGTGAGTTAGAAGAAGTCATCATCATTTATCCCTATAAGGTTAAATCCAGTAAGGGTTTTCAGGGTGTTGGACTAAGTACAGATAAACGGTATATGCGTCTTCGCATTACTGCAACTGAGATCGAAGAGTTTCACAGTGAACAAGAGATCTCTTTCGATATGCCTTCCTTGGAGTATGGCATCTTCGACAAGAAAACCGTGGTTAACTCCATGGAGTTCATTCCTTGCGTCGAAGTTTTTAACAATCCTGACGCCTTTGGTACTGACGGCAGCGGTGAGTTTGAGTGGCTTGCGAATCAGATCATCGCCCACGATGAGATGGTTAAAAACATTCGCGCAAACCTCTCATTCTTCGGTAATCCGACGTTACTTTCTTCTCGTCCAAAACAGGACATCGTTGAGAGCGCTGACACTGATCCTGCACAGCGGCCCAGCATTTCGAGTCAATCTGGATTCCAATCAGATTTCTTCCTGTCCAGCTCTACTTACAAGCAGGACAACGTAACTAGACAGCAGCCTGGCTATATCGGGAGGCCGGGTTCTGGCATGCGCGTGCCTAGGGTTATCGCAAACTTGGAGCCAACTGATCGTGTCGGCTTCATTACGCCGAATGCTGTCAGTACAGATCAATCTCGTTACTCGGAACAGCTTCGTAGTGAGATCCGATTAGCGTTAGGTGGTATTGATGATCTGAGCATTACGAACGTCACGGCAACTGAGATCAAGTCTGCCTACGGTCGCGTCAGTGCCACAGCCAAGAAGAAGTGTTTAATGCTGTACACGTATGGCATCTGCAAGTGTCTTGAATTAATGATTTTCCAGGAAGAGCAGATCTTCCGGAAGTCACTTGCTTACGCTTCGGGAATTAAATACCCAACGCCGCCAGAAGACCCACAGGATGAAGCGGCTCAACAGAAGTACGAGAAACAGAAAGCTACTTACGAGAAGAAATTACAAAAGGCGATTGATCAAGCAATTGAAACAAAAGAAGTCCCTGACGGTGTTCTTGGACTTGCTCCAGACGGTGATCGAACAATCGCCTGGCGCTGGATGGGTCCTGTGTATGAAGATACTGCACAGGATAAATTAAACCAGTCTATCTTTACCCGAAACCTACAGGAATTAGGGGTTGATAGCATTGAAGCACTGAAGTATTTATTCCCTTCAAAAACGGATGACGAAATCGCGGGCATGCTCTCCGGTTTCCCATTCCGAATGGTAGGGGAAGTACAGAGGGCCTACTCCGCATTTATTGATCTCGTCAATCAAGAAATGCGGACTCCACATCCGCAGCAACCGAATTTACCGATGGCTGCGGATCCGAGACTTGATCTCACTCCCTTCCTTTACCGAACACTCGAAAGCCTACAAAAAGAGGTAACCTATGCAGGCCGATACCGCAATGCCGACCCAATCGGCACCCCAAGTATCCCCGACCCAGCCGATCAGCTACGGGGCTCCGGTGGCGCAGACGGCGGCACAAGCTCCGGCGGTTTCAACCAATTCCCAATGGGTGGCACCTTACCAGCAAGCGGTGGCCCCAGCCCCGCAAATGCAGGCCCAGATGGGGGTGAGCGGCTACCCCTCAGCCCCTACAGTGTCGCCGTACCAAGCACCCCAGGCGCCCCAACAAGCGGAGAATCCGTACAAGGAGGCGTTCAACAAGGTGGTAGGGCTCCTGAGTTCGCCCGTCCAATTCCCGTTCCAGGGTCAACAGTCAGCGCCGAGTCAACAGGCCGCCCAGGTCAACTACGCTTCCCAGCAAATTCCCCAGTACAACAGCGCGGGGATGCTGACCTCTATGCCTTCGAGCAACAGCAACCAGGCATACTCCAACGACTCTTCCCAAACTTCGCTGGAGATCAGCCCCCAGCAGCTCCGCGCCAACGGGGTAAGCGAAGCAAGTCTTGAGGTCATTGACTATTTCGGTCCTGACGTTCCCGCCATCCTCAACAACTACGCCTGTCAGCTTGAGGATGCGCTGATCACCACCAACAGCCAGCTGATTGAAGCCGTCAATCTCCTTCAGGAGCTGTCGAATGAGCACAAAGCTTATGAGACCATCCTGACTGATCCTGACGTTCTCGCTGATTACACCTGCGAGTTCTTCGGCGAGAACGGTCCTTATCCAATCCCTGATGAGGAGATTGGATATGCTCGTCCCCAGGCTCAAGCCGTGGGTCAGCAGTTCCAGCGCCCGGTGGCTCCTCAGCGCCCCGAGATGCCCGTTCCCCCGCAGCCCCAAGCTCAGGGCAACCCCACTGAGTTCTGGAATAGCTTCGGCTCCGTTGCTGAGCGCGATCCCGCCAACGCCTGGCGCTATCTGAACATGGCTTCTCCTGATGCCTTCCGTCAGAAGCTCCTGGTGATGGAGTGATTTAGTTAATACACTGAATGTAAAATAAGGGGTAGTAAAGCTGCCCCTTTTTTATTAGAGATTGCTATGGCGTCTAAAAAAGCGAGTGCCAGGGACCGGGCTGATGAATTTTTAGCCGCGATTGGTACTGCAGGCGGACCAATCGGTGCTCCTGGCCTTGTTTCTTTTGGCGCTGGTGACATGATTCGTCAGCTCCAGTCTGGAAACATGGACGAGTATTCCGCCATTCGTGCATTGAACGGCGGCCCTACAGTTGGCAATCCGAATGCTCCACAGCCACGAATGCCTCAGGATTTGGATTCGGCTTATTTAAAACTGAATCTTCCGGGGTCTCCCCTTCCTCGTAATGGTCTGCTCTCACCTCAATTCCAGAAGGCTGCTGAATCAATTCAGAATCAGCTGATCAATCAAGAGCAGTACGCAATGCTTCCCATGATGCCTCCTACCGGTCAGTTGCCGATGGGCATCCAACCTCCCATGCCACAGAAAAAAGGACGCAACTGATGGACAAATCCAAAGCCAAAAAAGCCGTTAAAAAATCTGCGAAGCGTAAAAAGCAAGCAGAAGCTGAGAATGCACAAGCTCTTCTAGCTTTACAGGCAGCCAGCAGTGGAGCACTTGACCCTGAAATTCAAGCAGCTCAAATTGATATGCAACCAGTTGCGGTGAATCCTTACCGTGAGTTGGGCTCGATGGCTCCAATGCAATACACACCTGGCAACATGCTGGCAGGTTACAACTACCCGGTAATGGTTAAGCCGTAGACTTAATAATCCGAGTTGATGAAGTAATCTTATAATTCTACCAATGGGACAGAAGTTCCCAGATTTCCGGGTGATTTTTTGTCACCATTCAGGGATCTTCTGGATCTCCGGTGTCAGCTAAACCTACGCTGAAGAACCACAATGTTTATTGATAACGACTTTCCCAAGCTGTTGGGTGCGGAGCTGTACCGCCCCCATCCGGCTTATATCGTGGAAATGGCTTGCGAGCCTGTAGTTGTCCACGACTTCACCAAACAGCCGGGTCAAACCGTTCAGCTCGATCGCTATCGTTTCTGGGGCAACCCTGGCACGAAGACCAACCGTGAGCGTACCCAGGATCAAACCATCGGTACCGCTAACAGCCGGTCGATCGTGAAGGACAAGGTGCTGGTGTCTCTCCGTGAGTACACCGGTCCTGCAGATCCGAACAACGCCAACCTCCCGAGCACCTTCAAGATTGCTCGTGAGACTCTGATGACCGCTCAGCGTCTGCTGCTGGACACCGGGAACCTCAACATGTTCCACCAGTCCATCGGTTCTCTGACCCTGCTCGACGACTATCGTCGTTGGCGCGACCGCGTGTTCCTGGACGAGCTGTTCAAGTCTGAGTCTCGTGGTGCCGCTTCGGACACCCAAGGTGGTTACTACTACCCCAACGGTAAGACCAAGTCCGGTACCACCACTCTGAACTCCTACAGCGCTACCGAATACGCTTCTGAGCGCTTCAAGTTCAACGTGAAGACCGACCTCCTCGAGGTGGTCAAGCAACTGCGTAAGCGTAACGTTCCTGTGTTCGCTGACGGTTACTACCGTTGTATCGCCGATCCTTCCTTCATGAAGGACCTGCGTGCTGACCAGGGCTTCCGTGAAGTGGCTCGCTACCCTGGCATGGGTCAGCCTAACCCCCTGATGGGCATGATGGCTCCCAACGCTGCTCTGTATGGTGGCGGTCAGTACGGTCAGGCTCAGTTCGTCGCTGGCGAGCCTGTGATGCCTTCTGGCTTCGTGTTTGAAGGCGTGCGCTTCTTCGAATCCACCAACTTCCCCGACAAGAACATCTCTGTCGATATTGGTAGTGGTGGCGGTGCTGCGACTCGCACCACTCCTGCTGGTCTGTTCTTCGGCCCTCAGGCTGTGGGCGTGGGTATCGGTGGCCCGAACGCTCAAGTTCTCATCAACAACAACGACGACTTCAGCCGCTTTATCATTCTGATTTGGCAGCTGTACGCTGGCTTCGCGAACCTGAACAAGGACTTCGTGACCACTGCCTTTACCATCGTAGAGTGATAAAGGAGGTAACTAACTAATGGCTGCTTACAAAGAAGAAGCCGGTGCTATTCTCCAGCCCGGTAATCAGATCAACCGCCTTTCCTCCTACAACACCGAAGGTGTGTACGGCTGGCCTGGCGTGGAAGCTTTCGAGCTGATTGGCTACGTCAAGATTGATAACCTTTCTGCCGACAAAGCCTCTTACAAGAGCTTCGACATCATCGTGCCCTCTCCCGATCGTCGTACCGATGATCGTGTGCGCGATAACCGCACTTCCCTCGTGGTGCAAGCCAGCTCGGCTCGTCCTGCATACGTCTACGGCGCTTCTATCGCTGTGGCCCAGGATATCCCTGCTGGTGGCCTCGCTGGCTTCCCTGCTTCGCCTGTGACCGCCGATATCGGTGGCACCAGCACTGAGGGTCTGCTGCTCGGTCCTAACAACGCTGGTGCTCCATTCGGTGTGCCTGCAACTCAAGCCAATGGTCTGGCTGCTGCCAGCTCGATCATCTCTGCAACCAGCTCGCTGTTTGCTCAGGGCTTGAGCGACACCACCGTGGCTGACCTGCCCTTCTGGACCGCCGTTACCACTGCTGGTATCGACGACCAGGATGCAGCGAACTCCATGTTCTACAAGGTCACTGCTGACACCACCTTCAAGGTGTTCAACGTGAATGGCGTCACCTCCACCACCGTGGATGGCGACGGTGTGTTCATCAGCCAGGCTGATAAGGATGCTGGTAAGGCCGGCTACATCATCTGCCGCGTGAACTACCTGCGCCCCGCAGCCGCCGTGGTCTGGGAAGACATCAATGAGTTCATTGATTTCGCTTCTCAGGTTGGTGGTACTGATAGCTGATAACGCTACAAATAAAGGACGGGCTCTTCGGAGCCCGTTTTTTTATGCCTTCTTGAAGTTGTGGGTGTAGTTTGTTAGGCTAAGCAGAGACAATAATTACACAGATGCTGTACCAATACCGTGTCACTGGTGGTCTAGTGGAGATGGTGTCAAAGCATGGTGACGGAATCGTCATGTGCCTTGACTCTCAAGATGAAGTCCTTTACGTCGAGGAAGCGGATTTAATTCCGCATCTTGAGGCAACTACCGAGCAGATTAAAACTGAGGAACGGTTGACGGCTCAACTGCAGGCGGAAGGTGTTAATCCCGCTAAGCCAACAAAGAAGGAGACCTTTCCCCTTGATACCCGGCTTAACATCAATACTGCCAGCGCACGTCAGATTGCCGATGCCCTCCCTGGAGTCGGCCTGAAAACTGCACGTGACATCAAGGATCTGCAGCTTTCTTTGCCTACGGAGAAGTTTCAACGCCTTGAGCAATTGAAGTCTATTAAGCGTGTTGATTGGGACGAGATTTTTAAGGACAACTTAGTACGTGTCGAGTGATAATTTGCGCGTGCTAGTGTGTTACTGGGTACATCTAGGCCTCATGTACCCGTAACGCATTCTTCTGAGTAATGCAACTCGATAATTTCCTCAAATCCAAGGTTCGCTGGCACCTAGGCTATAACACCACGTCTATTCCGGCAGGTGACCTGGCGCGTCTTGAGGAAGCTGTCAACAACATCCAAGATTCGTTCTGGTATTCGAAAATTGTCGAACAGATCAATCGGTGCGACGAAGCTGAAAAACGCACCGATATGACTGGCAGCGTGAATAATAATACTGTTCCTCGTAGTCGTATTGAGAGTATTGCCGGTGACGTTGACCGTACGATTGCAACTTCAGATTTTAGGGACACGCTGAAAACATGGACGGCAATTTACATATACGAGACGGATCGATTAGCCCTACATCTTTATGTCCCCAATTATCGAAATCCCGAGCAAGCTCGGTATCGATTCAACCGGGAAGGTTCTGAATTCATTCAAGCGCTTCCTGGTCCTGCCGATGTTGCTGTCGGTACTCGGCTCATGTTTGCAACCAACTTCCGCTGATGCAGTAACGAGGTATAAGAACGTGGCACAACTCAAAGCTCAAGAAATCGCATCTCTGCTTCAGCAACAGGGATTTGATAAAGAAAAGATCCCTACGATGACTGCCATTGCTTTGGCGGAATCAGGTGGCCGTCCACAAGCTTTTAATCCCCGTGGCTTAGATAAATCGTACGGTTTATTCCAAGTGAACATGTACGGTGGGCTTGGTCCAGCGCGGATGAAGCAATTTGGTTTAAAAAGCGAACAAGAGCTTTTTGATCCTGCGACAAACGTACGTGCCGCTAAGGGCATATTAGGTAGCCAAGGTCTCGGCGCTTGGTCTGTCTATAAAAGCGGCAAATACAAAGAGTTTCTTCCTCAAGCTCAACAAGCGGTTCAACAACTAGGACAGCAGCAACCGACGCAAAAGCCTGAACGAGTTGCAGCAGGTCCGAAAGGAAATACGTACATCATTTATGGTGAAGATCCAGGACTTGATTTTTTACGCGGTTATACAGATAAGTTCAAGCCAGGATTCGATGGCTTACAGAATTTAGCTTCTTTAGTGGAACGTGCACCGAAGAAGATTGACACTGGCTTCGATCCTGTGTCTGTTTTGACACAGGCAATGTTCCAAACTCCTAACTACCTTGGAGGAGAACAGTAGTGACTTCACGGCTGGACGTAGGTTACGTTGCTGCCCCTGGTGAGGATATTTTCCCCACCACAGGACCGCACCTGGATGTCCGTGTACTAAAGGACGGTAAGTATATTGATCCAGGTACTATACGCTCACTTCTAACCCGATTGAAGGTAGGTAAAGAGCAGAAGGCACTTTGGCAGCAACAGGGAGAGGAATGGAAGCCAAGCTTCACAATTACTTCTCCCTTCGGCAAACGTACAGCCCCAACAGCTGGAGCCTCGACTCAACACATGGGGCAAGATTATGCAATCGCCGCTAAGACTCCACTGACTTGGGATGGTCCAGGCACATTCACCCCTGGGAAAGGCTACGGTACGATTAAAACTACGGATATTGAGGGTAAGCCTTACGAGATTCGTCTTCTCCATACGAAAGGAGGTAAGCCAGCAGAATCCGTAGCTCAATCTCCTCCGCAAGCATCTACTCAAGGCGGAGATACTTATATTTACGTTATGGGTGGACGTAAAAAGAAAGAAGAGGAGCCAGGGGCTGATTTCCTTTCGTCTTATATTCAAAATTCTTTAATCTCTCAGCAGCCGCAGATTAAATCAATGATTGATCCTGCTGCACTTCTAACTTCGGCATTTGGCCAAAATCAACAATTAATGACTTGAGCTTTTTGTGCTAGGATTTTAAAAATCCGAAAGGCGCATGCTTAAGACCTGTAAAGAATGTAAGAAAGCGCTGCCTTACGACCTTTTTCATTCAAAAGGTAAAACTAAGACCGGTGCTGTAAGACGCGATACCGTTTGCAGAAACTGTAAATCCAGTGTTCACGTCCGTCTGGTAGAACTGTACGGTACCTCAGGGAAAAAGGAATGTAGTGCGTGCAAAAGAATTCTTCAGTGGGATCAGTTCTCTTATCGCGTTCAAGACGGGAAGAGGTACTTAAGGTCTAAATGCAAAGAATGCTCTTCCCGCGCATGGGGTAAATGGGTTGATTTACACCCGGAATACAAGGACAAAAAACTTGAATCAGACAGAAAGTGTCACGAGGACTATAAAAAATATCACCGACATGGAATAACTAAAGATCAGTATGAGGTTATGCTCGAGGCCCAAAACGGTGCCTGTGCAATTTGCTGTACGCCACCAAAGCCAACTCAAGGTTTAGTCGTCGACCACAACCATGAAACTGGAGATGTGCGCGGACTCTTATGCAGAAACTGTAACCGGGGAATTGGATTATTGGGTGATAGCATAATTACATTGGAAAACTCTTTAAATTATCTGAAAACCAGAGGTAGTTATGGCTGAAAACAAAGGGCGCTATACCAAACCTGATCTTCGTGAACGACTGAAACAGCAGATCATGCGTGGGTCCAAAGGTGGCAAGAGTGGAGAGTGGTCGTAGCCGTAAGGCTAACTAATTTATTCGGCTAGGAAAGCACAACTACTCGCCCAGGCGTACAAAAAACGAGGTGGTGGTTACAGGGGTGAAGAAACCGAAGGTCAGGAGTCACTGAAGCGCTGGGGTGAACAAGAGTGGATGACCAAAGAAGAATACGAGAAGAAGAACAAGTAGGACTAGAATTTACTACAGAGCACAAAACAAAATGTCCGTTAACACTACTTTTTCAGATACAATTTTTAACGTTGGGACAGCGCTGACCGCTCCCGGCAACGGAAACACAATTCAAGTTGCAGAGAATAATCTTTTTTCTACTTCTAACTACACCCTCATTACTATCGTTGCTTCGATTAACACGAGTGTTAACGTCTCTCTTGAGGGCAGCATTGATGGTACTAACTTCGCGCCTATTATTGCCAGTACGCAATACACCGCCAATGGTACCTATAGCCTCAGTGTTTCCGGACGCCCTGTAAAATTCATTCGCCCAGTATTTGTCTCTGAAGCTGGTGGCACTGCTGCTACGGTTACCTTTCATGTTGCGGCTGCATAGTGATAAATCCCAAGGCATCGATTCTTCTCAATAAGACTGTTACAGCGGTTGGTCCCTCCTGCCCTAAAGCGACGCTTGATGTTGAAGAGAATGCCAAGAATCGTAACTGGACCATTGATCATTTCGCGTACGGCCCACTGAATCCTGATTATCCCGATCCAGGATTTTGGGAAAGAAAAGCAGAGCTTTGGAATTCAGATGTAGAAACTGTACAAACAGCACGGTGTGGTAATTGTGCCGCTTTTGATCAATCGAATAAAATCTTGGAGTGCATCCTAGAAGGAATCAACGAGAAGCAAGCCGCAAATCCGATGGATGTTTTGGAGCGTGCTGATCTCGGTTATTGTCAGTTGTTTAAATTTAAGTGTGCCAGTGCCCGCACCTGTGATGCTTGGCTTTATGGTGGTCCGATCAAAGAGGAATGATGGCCGATAAAGCTATTGAGCCAGGCAAGAAGAGTACTGAGCGGTATTTACCACGGGAGGCCTGGGCGCAGTTATCCCCTGAGGAGCGTGAACGCACAGACGAGAAAAAACAGCGGGAATCGCGTAAAGGAAAACAGTTTGTTCCTAATACAGAGCGTGCTCGTAAGGCACGTCGAGCAGTGGATTTAGCCTCCAGGAGGAAACAACGTGGTTAAGCCGACAACGAAGCTTGGCTATTACTATGGACTGAATTACGACAAAGAGCCTGCGGATCGCCCGAGCTATTCTGGCAGTGATAAATTTGCGCAGAGTCGGGAACCGCGCCGTAAGGCTGGAAGTGCACTAGGGATAGACTTAGTATCAGGCACTGGACAACCGCCTACGCTACCACCTCCTTATATTGGTGGTGCCGAACTCCGCAATTTAGATATCAGCGGAACCTGACATGACCAAGAAAAAAGCTATGCCTCCCGAGCTACTTGCTCACTTCAAAAAGAAGAACGAGGAAGTAAATGACTCCGACGAAAAAGAAGGTAGCGACAAAGAGCGTCGTCGTGTTGCTGTGAAGAAAGCCCGCGTTAGACTAGAGAAAAGTAAGCGAGGGAAGCGCGATGACGAAGAAGAAAAAGCTGGTAAAGGAAGCACTAAAGCGTCCTGAGCTCTATTCTCCTGCAGAGATACAGTATTTCCGGCTTTGGTTGTTAGATAAGAAAAAACAAAAAGCAGCTAAAAAGGCAGCTGCGCTACAATAAATTCAACTGCGTCTAGGTAAAAGAATTGTCCTCCTCCTCAAGTAACAAGCAGCCGGCAATGGTTGACAGGCCGGCAACGTCATCCACCCTGGTGACTGTTGCTTCTGGCCAAGCGTTCTCAACCAGCCTGGTACCAACTGCCGTTGGTAACGCAACTAAAGTCTTTGATGTTGATTCGGCATTGACTGATACGTCAATCAGCGGTGCTTACATCGATGAGATTTGGTTGCAATACTCGAAGCGTAATACGGAATTTATCGACGCAGCGGCTGCTACCAGTGGCACGTACTCCGCAAATGGCACTGATGTCGTCGTCACGATTTCTGGGGGACATAACGTTCAGGTCGGGCAGAAAGTTTATCTCGATTTCACATCGTACAGCTCTGGTTCAGTTCCTATTGATCAGGCCGTAACTATTACCGCAGTCACCCCAACGACTTTCACGGGAACGATTCCCAGCGTGTCTGGCCCGATCACTGGTAACGTAAGCTGTCGTTTACCGATCGATGTGTGTTTCTATCTTATCAGCACTGGCACGATCACAAACACTAATCAATTTTTTCCTCTGTTTGTTGCCAGTGTTCCAGCAACTTACGAGAATCAGTTCTATAGTCTGACGCTCAATAACGTTCTTCCGCTGATCAATCACCCCGTCGTGCAGGCTGGTGCTAATTTTGCGAGCACTAACAGCACCACATCACCTAAAATGCGCGGTCTGATGCTGCAACGTGGCCAAGCGTTATATGCTGCCGTTTCAGGTTCTACGTCATTGACGAATGGTTTTTACGTAGGCGTCCAGGGCGGCTACTATTGATCGAGAGCCATGCCTTTTAGTGCTGGCGGCTTTAATCCTCCATCAAAGAAAAGTTTTAATGGGGCTAATTTCGGAAAATTCCCGGAAGAAAACCCATTTAAAGCTGTGCCAGATTACGCGAAGGAAACACAGAAGTTTCAATTTCTTCCGCAGAATCCAAAATTAATGAGTCGTATTCGTTTTTACGATTATGACTCCCTTTGGACTAGATGGAGACGCGGTTATGAGTTATACACCATCACACAAAGTGTACTCGGTTCATTTGCAAATGAGCGGCGTTCGCGAGGGGATTTCAGAATGTATTGCACATTCCAGCAATTCCCAGGTGTTTTTATCCCGGCGCGTGTTTTTACGTTTCCAAGTACAGATAGAGAGATTAAGGAGCAAATTGTTGGCATGCGTGATGCCAATGGTTTCAACTTCTACAACTTTGGTCTTCCAATTCTTGCTGTACGTTATCTAGGCCCTTCTGTAACCGCCCCTTATTCGCAGTCAGGTACAACTGTAACTATTACCAAAAGCAATCACGGGCTATTTGTTGGAGAAAGCGTTTATCTTGATTATCAGACTGGAGCAGCCGTTGATGAAACGTTGACTATTATTAGCGTAACTCAAAATACGTTTACTGTCACAGCGACTAACCCTTTCACGACAAGTGGAAATGTAATTTATTATCTTTCTACTACATTTGCTGATACGCGTTGGACTACTACTCGTGTGCGTCTACGCTCAATACCAACGCCAGTCCGTTTCTTTGCCGGTGAGCGGTTGGTAGACCGCATAGTTGAGCGCGACCCTGGGATTTTCAGTACGTATTCCAGAACTGGTTCTACGGTTACGGTTAACTGTACTGCTGCTCACGGGCTCGCTACGGGGAATAGAATCTTCGTTGCTGTAACCTCTGGACTAGTTTCATCCGGGCAATATGATATAACTGTCACTAGTCCCACACAGTTAACTTTTACGACGATCGATAGTGGTTCAACAAGTGGTAACTTGATCGTTAACAGATTAATCCCTGGTTTTAGGTACGACGATTACGTTGGTTATACCGTTACAGGTGTAGATACTTCTACGAACGAAATCATATTCCAACGTGGTGATAGCTATGGCACACGCCTTGTAAATACTAGATATGTCACAGATGTTCCCGCATCTCGTGGTTTTGCGGTGGGAAGATTTTTGACTACGGATTTACGGTGGCAGTGTTCTTGCTCGGACTTCATGCGCCGGGACAGTTATGATTTATACAGCGATAAAACATCGAAACGTTTTCCTGTAACAGCAATAACATCTACGAAGCCCGGAGAAACTCAGAATGCTGACAATACGATTGATGAGATTCGAGACAGCCCTGGCCTATTCTCCGATCTGGGCTATACAGTTACCGGCAATTTTTATCAGCTTCCGGATTATCAAGATAAGACGGATTTTTCATACCCTAATTTGTTTTATCACCAAATTCGTTGGTGTAAACATATTTATGCGGCTATGTTCTCAATCCTTCATGATGAAGGTAATGAGCCAATTGCTTTAGCTGCCACTTATAGTCAGTCTGGACCAAGCATCACGGTTACAGCTCCGGATCATGGCCTTCTTGCTAACACTCGTATTCAATTAGATTTTACCAGTGGGGATGCCATTTCAGGACAATATACGATAACTAGTGTTCCCGATAGAAATACGTTTACTGTTGTATATCCGTTTAGTGAATCAACAGGTGGTTACGTTACCGTTAGTAATTTGCGTGAACATGATTTTGTTGGATCTTGGATTCTAGAACCGAGTGATAAGCCGATTGGTAACGCTTTAGATAAATTTTACGAGAACTTTAGAAAAGAAAACGAACGTGTATATCAAGCGGCAGAACGCCTTGGAATGATGGAGATGGGTATGAAGTGGACCGGTGGTAAGTCCATTACAGGTTCCCGGAACCAGCCGGAGCAAGTCGCGGATTACGATCCGCAACTCCTCACTATGATGATGACCGATAATATTCGCAGGAATGCGGCAGGCGAGCTAGATCGCAACGGGACTGAACTTAATGCGACAAATCGAATGATTTCGATGATGAGTAAGCTGTTGAACATTCAGCCTACTTTGATCCAAGACACAAAGTTTGGGATGTTGGACGAGCCGTTGGTCAATTACGTTCCTGATTTTGAATTTGGTTTAATTTTTGGGGGTACTTATCTTAATGGCAATCCTGTTGAGCCGGCATCAGCAACAAGCACGATAGACTGTGAAACGTATTCTCCCCTTACAGCACAGGACACCGTTGTAGACGGTGGTTTATACATTAATTCGTAGCCATGGCTGTTCAAATCTTATCCCGTCGTTCCAGCGTATTGCACGATAGGCCATTTCCAATTCGCTTGGGAACCGCTGAGCTCGCCATCAACAACAATCCAGGCGATCCTGGGCTGTATTTTGCAGATAGTACTGTTTCACCTTCCACGGGCCTCATTAAAGTAGGTCCAACTTTTATCGGCACTACGGCACCCAATACCCCTGCAGCTGGCTTCACGTTGAATAGTCGTGGAGAGTCTTGGCTCGATACATCTAGTACGTATATTTACAAGTTATTTGACGGTACCAGTTGGCAGACACCTAAAGCTGTAGTGTCAAATAGTAACGGCAAACCAGTCAATCCTGTAGATGGGCAGCTTCATTACGATAAGCTGATACCCGGATTATTCATGTATAACGCTGCTACTGCTTCTTGGGTCGCTATTTAACCTCTAGGATGATTCAAGATGTGATCCAAGATGCGATCTAGTTTGGTATGCACTGCCTGCATTTCCCTAAGAAAGTCCTCTTTCAAGACGTAATCATGAATAACACGGTCTTGGAAGTTGTCTAAATCTTTTTCAATTGCTTCGAAACGGCGTTCAAGTTTACGATTAAAATTCGTAAGTGCTCTTGACAAACCAGCAAATGCACCGGCGCTGCCAGAAAGAACAGCTACAATCAATTCTGGCGTCACAAGGCAGATATGTTTTTTATTATTTTAAGATGAAGAAACATCTCAACGCCGCTGATTAGTTGTGTATCTTGGTAAATCGATCACTGAGGAGGCGTTCGGTAAGCAGAGGCTATGCTTGTACATGCTCTTGGTTACATTGAGTAGAATAAATTAGCAGTTAAAGGAACTATGGCCACACAGGTACAGTTTAGGCGCGGGACAACAGGACAGACTGCGACTTTTATTGGCGCCGATGGCGAAGTAACTGTTGACAGCACTAAAAAAACTTGTGTTGTTCACGACGCATTTCAGGCGGGTGGATTCCCACTTCTCAGAGAAGATGGCACGAATTCTTCCTTTTCATTAGGTTCTCTAAGTAGTTGTGCGTTAAAGTTTGCAGGTGATCCTAATACAGGTTTGTACAGCCCTGGACCTGATCAAGTCGCCTTGGTAACTGGTGGTGTTACTAGACTTACAATAGATTCAGCAGGTTCGGTCACAATCCCAGGGAACACAACCATTTCGGGTAGCTTGACCGTTACAGGTTCGCTTAACTCCAGTGACACTCTGGCCCTTATTGTTGCTCTAAGCTGATATGGCAAATACTTTCAAAAACGACACTAAGGCCAGCCTTGTAACTGCTGTCATTACGGATCCAAGCGCAACGGTTGTCACTGCCGGTGGTACAGCAACACTGATTATCTTGAGTGTACTGGCATCTAACAAGACTGGTACGAGTGCTAATGTTGATATTTACATTGACAAATCTACTGGTGATGATGTTTATCTAATCCGCAATGCACCTGTTCCTTCGGGCTCTACACTTGAGATCATCAATGGCAACAAAGTCATTCTTGAATCTGCCGATAAGCTACAAGCTAGGTGTGGAACAGCGTCTGCTGTTGATTTAACAGTCAGCTATCTTGAGCAGACCCCGTAAGGAGGATTGGATAATGGCTTTAACTGAAGTTAATCTGTTCCGGATTGATGGTGATCTTGGCACAATTAGCAACGTACAGATCTCTGCATTAAACGGCGGACCACTGAGTGGCGCTAGGAACCGCATCATCAACGGTGATATGCGGATTGCACAGCGCGGGACTTCTGTTGCACTGGGGACGACACCTACGTACTTTCTGGATCGCTTTGCAGGGCTTTACAGCACTAGCGTCACAGGAACACTGAGCCAGCAGTCCACTGGAGGGTTGGCTGGTTTTACCAACTGCGCTCGTGCTCAGAGAACAAGTGGCCAAACTGCGACTGGTAACTTGTCTGTCATTCAGATTTTAGAAACGCTTAACTGCACCGATTTGGCTGGCGGCTCGGTAACACTTTCGTTTTGGGCTAGGGCTGGTGCAAACTATTCAGCAACCGGCAGTGGGCTGACTGCCGCCGTTTACACGGGAACCGGAACAGACCAGTCTGCAAGTTCTTTTATGAGTGGATCTTGGACAGGACAGACTGCAATCATCAATAGTGGTGCTACGTTGACGACTTCTTGGCAGAAGTTCACGCTTACCGGGTCTGTCGGCGCATCCGCTACGCAACTTGGCGTCATTTTCCAAGGTAGTCTAACCGGTACTGCAGGAGCCAACGATTTCTTTGAGATCACGGGCGTCCAGCTCGAACCAGGAACCGTCGCCACCCCGTTTGAACGTAGGAGCTACGGGCAGGAGCTGGCGTTGTGTCAGAGGTATTGCTGGGTTTTTGGTAATAGTGATAACGCTCCCTTTGGCAGCGGATACGAAACTGCTACCATTGGAAAAACTTCAGCCGCGCTGCCTGTAGCAATGCGGGCTACGCCAACTTTTTCTAGCACTGCAGCAAACACGTTTGCAATTATGGATTCTGGATCATCTGGTCGTTCCGGCACAGCTATAGTTTTAGATTTGGCCAGCCCCACTGCTGTTGCCGTGAACTTAAGTTGCTCAGGCACTACCGCCAACGCTGGGTGCATACTTCGCACGGCAAGCGCAACAGCGACGATGACGTTTAACGCCGAGCTGTAACCCATGACCTACCAACTCACCACAGGCGACATCATCCTTCGCCTTTCTGATAACGCCTTCATCCCCCCTGACCCCGCCAACACCGACTACCAGGCGTACCTTGCTTGGCTCGATGAAGGCAACACCCCCTTGCCTGCACCAGAACCTGAACCCGCCCCAGTGCTCACCACTGAACAGAAGCTAGAAGCGGCTGGGTTGACCGTGGCGGAGCTGAAGGAGTTGTTTGGTCTAATTTAAAGTAGAATAAGACTAAACGGAAAAACACGCTGTGTATATCGGGCAGAGCCTTCAGGTTGCATACCCAAGCTACACCAACATCGATGACATCAGTGGTTCTTTTAATGGTGTAACCACTTCATTTGCGCTGACTGTTGGGGGTGTTGCCCCAGTTCCTGCGCCGCTGAGTTCTAATCAATGCATGATCTCAGTCGGCGGCGTTGTACAACGTCCTGATGATACTGGCGCAGAAGGTTTTCGTTTGAGTGGCGGCAGTATTGTTTTTAGTTCTGCGCCTAACACAGGAGAGGACTTCTTCGGCGTAATACTCGCCGGTGCTGATTACATTAACGTTGGCGCTAATTTCCCTAGCGGTTCTGCTTCTACGCCTAGCATTACGTTCGATACAGATTTGGATACAGGTATTTATAACCCAGCGTCGAATCAGCTTGGTATTGTTACGGCTGGTGTTTCCCGAGCAACTGTTGATTCTAGTGGATCAATCAATATTGACAGTAACACTGTTTATGTTGATGCAATTAATAATCGAGTGGGCATTGGAACTTCGAGCCCAGCTACTTTGTTACATGTGGCGGGAGATGCACAAGTAAATAGCCTTAACGGCGGACCACTGAGTGGCGCCCGCAACCGCATCATCAACGGTGATATGCGGATCAATCAGAGAAACGCAACTCAAACAGTTAATGACGGATCGACCAATTTCTACTCAGTAGATCGCTGGCTCGGTACCGGAGAAGCTACTGATGGTGTTTTTACGCTTGCCTCAAGCACTAGCGCACCGGCTGGTTTTACCAACTCATTGCTGGCGACAGTTACCACTGCAGACGCTTCGATTGGTGCATCTCAGCGATACATCATTGCTCAGCGTATTGAAGGTAATAACGTTTCCGATCTTGCCTGGGGTACTGCTAGTGCAAAAGCGGTTACGCTTTCGTTTTGGGTATTCTCCTCGCTTACCGGAACCTTTGGAGGTGTCGTCAGAAACTCTGCTGGGGATCGCAGCTACCCATTCAGTTATTCAATCAGCGCCGCAAATACTTGGGAGCAAAAAACAGTTTCGATCACCGGGGACACAAGTGGTACTTGGTTGACTGATACCGGCGTTGGTATCAACCTGGCTTTTTCACTTGGCGTTGGTAGCTCATTCAAAGGCACAGCAGGCGCTTGGTCTGGATCATCACTGTGGTCTGTCACTGGTGCTGTTGATCCGATCTCTACCAACGGCTCGACATTCCGCGTCACGGGCGTCCAACTCGAAGCCGGAACCGTCGCCACCCCGTTTGAACGCAGGAGCTACGGGCAGGAGCTGGCGTTGTGTCAGAGGTACTACGAGACCGGCTCTCTTGTGCTGAGCTTTAGCTATACAACTACTTATGGCAACGGCATTTGGTTTTCCTCGAACGTTGGCTTCAATGCAAGTAAGCGCGCATTTCCTACTATTAGTTTTGGGACTCCAACCACCAATACCAATTTTTCCCCTGGAACTTATATCACAAATTGGAACCTTGGAAATCAATATAATAGCTTGCAAGGGTTTGGACCCAGTGTTGGTGGAACTTCGTCACCTCCAACAAGCGGAAGCTACTTTTACACAACCGTAACTTGGGCTGCCTCCATTGAGCTGTAACCAATGACCTACCAACTCACCACCAGCGACACCATCCTTCGCCTTTCTGATAACGCCTTTATCCCCCGAGACCCTGCCAACACCGATTACCAGGCGTATCTCGCTTGGCTCGCTGAAGGCAACACGCCTGAGCCTGCCCCTGAACCCGAACCCGCCCCAGTGCTTACCACTGAACAGAAGTTGAACGCCGCTGGGTTGACCGTGGCGGAACTGAAGGAACTGTTTGGTCTTCTTCAATAAAGTACAATGACTAACTGGCTGTGGCGCTCTATTGTTGGTTGTTCTACAGCCATTCTTGTTGTATCTGTACTTCAGTGGGGTTCTTGCCGGTTCTATGTTCTTCCTACCGTCTGGCCTTGGTATGCCAAATATGTAGGTACAGATCAAAGTGAAAAGATTGATCCTGCGCCTATGGGATGCGTCGATGTCGACTCTCGTACCATTACCGTAATGATGGGAGTACTTACAACGTTGATTAGCTTATCTCGTAACGCTGAATAAATTTGATATGTAAACTGGAAGTAACTACAAAACTTCCATGAAGACATCTCAGGTTGGCGTCGATTTAATTAAACAATTCGAAGGTTTCCGCACTAAAAGCTATTTATGTCCCGCTGGCGTGTGGACAATAGGCTACGGACACACCGGGCCAGATGTAAAAGAAGGTATGGAGGTTAAGGCATCGAGAGCCGAATACCTACTTAAACAGGATCTAATCCGCTTTGAAGACACGATCAATAAGAATGTTACCATCAAGCTCGAGCAGAATCAATTCGACGCTTTGGTCGCGTTTGCCTTTAACGTTGGCGTAAGTGCGTTTACCTCATCTACCCTTATACGCCGTCTCAATTCTGGTGAAGATCCCTGCACTGTCGCTAAAGCGGAACTCCCCCGCTGGGACAAAGCGAACGGCAAACCTCTGGAAGGTTTAAAACGCCGTCGCTCCGCCGAAGTTGAATTATTCTGTAAAGAACCACCGCGACCGAAGACTGGTTTGATTGAAATTACATCTATTCAGCAGACCTGGCTCAAGAAGAAACCGATCCCGTCTTATGAACTACCGAACGACGAGAAGGCCAACGTTTCTGGTGTCCGCACATACCGCAACTGCCATGTCCTAGACCGTAAGGATGGACATACCCTCCTTGAGTTTGGGTTCGGTCTCGGTAACTGGTGGGTGTTCGACAAGCATTGGAAGGGGCTCATCACAGATAACTCGATGCACCCGTATGCCGTCGACGGGGATCTGCGCTACCTTCGTAATTTCCCTTACTTCTACCAACGCGACAACGGCCCAGAGGGCTGGCGTCAGTGCCAGACCAGCAGCATTGCCATGTGTCTGAAGTACATCGATACCCCAGGCATCAACGACGATCTAGATTACCTGAGGATCGTCAACAAATATGGGGATACCACCCACAGAGAGCCACACTTCCGGGCTCTTGCTGAATTAGGAGTTGGTGCTAATTTTATTACAACTGCAGACGCTGACATTGTTAAAGCGCAGATTGACAAAGGACTCCCTGTTGCTGCCGGTATTCTTCATCATGGAACTGCTGCTCGTCCTACTGGCGGCGGGCACTTCGTTGTTATTACTGGATATGATAAAAAAAGTTGGTTAGTTCAGGACCCTTACGGGGAGCTGGATATGGTGAACGGTGGTTGGGAAAAGACAGGCCCTACTGTTGGACGCAATATCCGGTATTCTTACAAGAATTTTGAGGGGCGATTTTGCCCTGGCGGCGGAGCCAGTGGGTGGTGTTGGGTCGGATTTAAATTCCTCAAAAAGTAATCAGTTAGACTCTTAATGCATTTCGATGACCATGTTGGACTTAATCAACGAACTAGAAATCAGCCTTCGAGCACAATTAGACAGCCTAGCCAAAGACATTCGTGCCGCTGAATCCTCATTGATCGCAACCAAGGAAGGTTTCTTGAAAGTTCAAGGAGCCCTTGAAATCCTCAGCATCCTCAAAGAAAAATTGAAAGATGCTGAGGATGAAAATAAACTTGCTGCAGCGATGGGATGAAATGCTAGGGGAACTAAACCGAGGACGCTACCGAGCTCTTGAGTTATTGGCAGATCACATTCGTGAACCATCTCGAGAGCTTCGTCTAGACGCCATTGTCTGTGACGTTTCAGAAGAAGATCTTCGGTGGGTTACCGACCGCATTCGTTACTTTGTCCTCCGTCTTCTCGAGGACGCGGATTACGACCCAGCTGATGAGGAAGAGGATGTTTTTCTACATCACATCGGTTTGACGGACTGAAGCCGCAGGTCTCTGTGCACCTTCCTGTGACAGTTGGAGCACAGGCACTGACATTTGGCGATTTCGTCTAATATCGACTGCCTTCCTCGATCCTTCCACATTTTGGCAACTGAGTACTCCTTCTGAGTCGGATCACGGTGATGCCAATCCAGTGTGACTGGGTCATCTTCACCACAAAGTTCACATTGACGCCCTTCCATCAAGGCTTGATACCACTGGCGTCTAGCTTCACGTGCTCGTTTATTGGCTGCTCGAGTCTTTTCGACGCTCACGCACAGAACTAAGTCTGCGGAAATTTAAACTATGTGAATTTAGATACCACCAGTGGGATTCGAACCCACAAGGGAGAAACTCCCGACGCATTTTAAGTGCGATCCGTAGACCGTTCCGGCATGGTGGCTAGCGCTCGAATATTAGCGGATTGGAGAGATGTGTGCACCCTACAGTTTTGTTATGGATGCATGACAAACCATGTACCTTTGTGCAGATGACCTTTTGGTCAATCTAGTCGCGCTGACCCCAAAACTGGCCCGCCGTCAGTTCCGTCAACACATTTTTGAAGAGTGGGGATGGAAATGTGCTTATTGTGATCAGCAGTTAACAGAGGACACGGCGACAATCGATCACGTCGTGCCCAAACACAAAGGTGGTCAAAACGTAAAAAATAATATGGTTTGCTGTTGCTGTCGTTGCAACAGAAACAAGGGTTCTTTACCTTTATCTGTTTTTTATACAGATGGTAATCCAAATTACTGCGAGCAGAGGCTTGATAAACTAAATAAGTGGATGGAGCAGAGACCCTGCTCAATTAAATTAACTTCGGCGGACTCTGCGGTCCCGTACATATCCAATGATTACTACATCGGCTGGGTCGCGACCTAACGCAAAACAGTTTCTAGAGGGGAAGGTCGAAGATATGATTGTAAAGCTTGGTAAAGAGCGGATCCCTTCCGGTTTTGAGCAGCTGGCGCATGGTGCTATTGCCGATGACATCAAGACAAAGGCAGCTGCTGGTCAAATCGTGGTGTAAAGATGGCAGATCGAGCTAAAGCTAAGCGGCTAGCAAAAGATCGATTACAGTGTAACAAGCCGGTACGTACTCCAGATCATCCAACCAAATCTCACGTTGTAAAAGCGTGCGGAGATGATGTGCCTGGCGGTGAAAAGATAATCCGATTTGGTGAACAAGGAGCCGAAACAGCCGGGAAGCCGAAGGAAGGTGAGTCAGCTAGAATGAAACAAAAGCGTGCCAGCTTCAAAGCGAGGCACGCCAAGAATATTGCCAAGGGCAAAGGATCTGCAGCCTACTGGGCTGATCGCGTAAAATGGTAATTAAAGTGGCAAAGATTAAGGAAGAAGAAGCCAAATCATCTTGTTATTGCCATTTAGTGCAGTGCTTGCGGGACTCCATGCACCTGTACCAGCAGACCCTACTGGTTCACTGGGGCTTAATGGGAGGCAAGTTTTATCAAGTTCACAAGTTGACTGAGGCGATTTATGAAGAAATGCAGGCAGGGATCGACACAATTGCTGAGCATATCCGTTCGTTAAATATTGCCACTCCTAAAACAGTTGAAGACCTTACTTATTCAACGCTGCCTTCTATCCCTTTAGAGGATTGTTTCAACCAAGAGGGGATTATCGCTCAATTGGCGGCCAATCATAATTCGTTGGCCATGCGCTTTGAGGATTTAGCCGCAAAATCAGAGATGATGGGTGATCAACTTACCCTCGATTTAGGTGTAGAAAGAGGTCGGGCACATAAAAAATTCCAATGGCTGTTAAAATCGTTACTAGATTGCAACGGTTAAAAAATGTCGGTACGTCCAGCGCGTTATGATGACGAACTACAACGTCGTGCTGTTTACGACATGGATTTGCAGTTTGAAGATGACGATGAGAATCCGATTGATTTAACTGGTTGGACAGTTGCTTCTCAGCTCTGGAATGTCGATAGAACAGTTAAGTATCTAGATTTTACGGTCACTTATGTAAACAGGCCGAAAGGGCAAGTTAAGTTGAGTTTGACAGATACGCAAACGGCTACGTTGACCGTTGATAAGTGTTACTACGATGTCCTATTGACAAGTCCTGGTGGGATTAAAGATTACTATATTCAGGGGACATTTTACGTATCTGAGGGATATACGTCATGACCCGCATTATTATTACCACGAACTCCAATAAAACCGTTGTCAATGCGGTCAATAGCAAAATTGTCAAGGTAAAAACGGCCGGCCCGCAGGGACCTCCGGGAACCCCTGGCGTCACTGATGGAGATAAAGGCGATATTACCGTCTCAGGAAGCGGTACTAGTTGGCTGATCGATAATGGCGCTGTTACTTATGCCAAAATTCAAAATGTATCCGCAACCGATAAACTATTAGGTCGCAGTAGCTCAGGCGCTGGTATTATCGAGGAAATTACTTGTACATCAGCTGGACGTGCCCTATTAGATGACGTAGATGCAGCAGCTCAGCGAACTACTCTAGGCCTCGGAACGCTTGCGACGCAGAATGGTACTTTTTCTGGTACTAGTAGCGGAACAAATACAGGCGATCAGACTATTACCTTAACTGGAGATGTAACCGGTTCAGGCACTGGTTCATTTGCAGCTACGCTTTCAAATACAGGTGTCACCGCAAATTCTTATACGTATGCGACTGTAACAGTCGACGCTAAAGGCAGGATTACCTCTGCCTCAAGCGGTACTTCTCCTGTTACTTCAGTAGCCGCTACTGGCCCGATCACAAGCAGTGGGGGCACAACGCCGACTATTTCTACCTCCATGTCGACCAACCGGCTCCTCGGTCGGTCTACTGCAGGAACGGGCGTCGCGGAGGAGATCAGTGTTGGTACAGGTTTAAGTCTCTCTGGTGGAACACTATCTTCTAATGTTGTTGGATTAACTGACGGAGACAAAGGCGATATTACTGTTTCCGCATCAGGGGCCACATGGTCGGTAGATAATAGTGCAATTAGCTACGCCAAAATTCAGGACGTATCCGCAACCGATAAACTATTAGGTCGCAGTAGCTCAGGCGCCGGTGTTATCGAGGAGATTACTTGCACATCAGCTGGACGTGCCTTATTAGATGACGTAGATGCAGCAGCTCAGCGAACTACTCTAGGCCTCGGAACTCTTGCGACGCAGAATGGTACTTTTTCTGGTACTAGTAGCGGAACAAATACAGGCGATCAGACTATTACCTTAACTGGAGATGTCACCGGTTCGGGTACTGGCTCGTTTGCAGCTACGCTTTCAAATACTGGTGTAACAGCAGATTCTTATACATACGCCAGCATTACTGTTGATGCCAAAGGACGGGTCACTTCAGCTTCTAACGGAACTGCACCTGTAACAACAGTTTCGGCTACTGGTCCAATTACAAGCAGTGGAGGAACTACGCCGACCATTTCCACTTCCATGGCGACAAACCGGCTTCTCGGTCGAACAACCGCAGGAACAGGTGTCGCGGAGGAAATTAGTGTTGGTACCGGGTTGTCGTTAAGTGGGGGAACGCTCAGTAACACCCAAGCCGGCACCGATCTGTCGTACACAGCCAGCAGTAGGCTTCTTGAGTCGAGCACCGGCACTGATGTCACTTTGCCCTTGTTCACTGACACCCTAGCCGGTTTAACCCCTTCTTCAGGCGGTGGCACCACCAATTTCTTAAGAGCAGACGGCACTTGGGCGGCCCCACCTAGTGGCGGCTTTACCGGAGGTACGCTGACAAGCAACCTGACGCTTGCGGCTGGCACCACTTCGCTGTCACCGCTCACCATGCAGTCAGGCACCAACCTGACGACAGCAACGGCTGGCGCAGTCGAATACGACGGCAACGTCGTCTACACAACGCCGAGTGCCACAGCTGGCCGAGGGCTTTCTCCTTCCGTCCTGATTTACAGGCTAAATAGTGCATTGCCCGGTGGCACTGGCACATCGGCCCAAAGCGTTTTTGGGGAAAGCGTCACCGTAGCCGGATCTACGGTGTATTTGTTTGAAGCTGTATATAGATTTTCCAGGGGTTCTGGTACTACTTCTCATAGCTTTGGCATTTCATTTGGAGGGACAGCCACGTTTAACAACATCGCCTACCAGTATGTTGTGGCTGCTGTTAATACAAGCACCGCGACGGCGAGCACGCCAGTTTTGGGCTTCAGAACAGTGGCTACCAATATAAACCTAGCTACTGGTATTACAATCGCAACCTATAGCATTTCTGTGCAAATTAGAGGATCTTTTAGCGTCAACGCAAGTGGCACTTTTATCCCTCAGTACACTCTTTCTGCCAGCACTGGGATACAGTATTCAACAGAAACTGGAAGCTACATCAAAATATATCCAGTTGGAGCCTCTGGCGCTGACACCTCAATCGGTGCTTGGGCATAATCGTATTTAATACATTGATAACTTCACTATGACCTTCTTCGAAAGCAAGCAACAAACTGCTTTTTTTGATTTTCCAGAATTGGAGTTCCCTGCCACTACGGATGTAGTTGATGTTTATGTGTCTAATTATCTAACCACAAGGAACTACACTCTTTCGGTTACTGTCTACGATATTGACGAAAGCGTAGTGGTTCGCTTAGACGGGAGCGTAGATGGCACAAATTTTGGACCTTTAATTTCGAACACGATTACCAAAGATGGAACGTACATTTATTACGTAGAAGGGGCGCCTGTTGGCCATCTTCGGGGGAATTTTTTTAAAGAAACAGGGGGAGTAAGAGCTGTCGTTAAGTTTAGTATTGCCGCCAACTAAATTAAACTCCAGCTCCTGAACCATTTAGTAATTACATATTTTTCGCCGCTTACTGGAGGGAGCGCCTCATGTAATGTTTTGAAGTTAGGTAACCCATTTCGATAAAGGTTATTCCACGCGATTAACATCCCTCTTTTTGGTCTCACTCGTAATTTTAGGTGCTTGAACCATGTTTCACCACCTTCTTCTACATCATTTAGGTAAACCATAGCAGTCCACGTTCTCTGCCCCATCCAAGTGCAGTACGTCTCATACTCCTTAGTAAAGGGAGTGAAGAAGTCATGATGTTCTTTATAGTACTGTCCAACTTCATACTTCTGGCACTGCATTGATTCCCCTAGAAACGGGTACAGTCCCATAATGTCTGTTATTCTCTTGTCTACGGCAAGATATAAATCATCGTGGAAATAATTTAAATTAGCGCTTTTGCTTGTCCTGTAGGGAGATATAAAATCTTCATCATCTTTATTTGCTACAGTTGAAGGGTTGAGATTCTGTTCAATTTTTTCAATTAACCGACCACATTCTTCTTCTGTTACGAGATTATTGTAAGTATAGACCTGTGTAAAAGGGTAGCAAATCCTCTTTCCCTTCAAGGTAATAGCCGCGTCGTAAAAACGTGCGTAATTGATAATATCCGGTTTTTCCCGGAATGAACACAGTTTAATCAACTGCTCTATTTCTTTATCCGTTAAACCGTATTGTTTTTTGTATAAACGAATTAGGTGTGTCCTGCTGGCGCCTGAAACAGCTGCGCTCAGGAACTCGCCTTCCATTGTGTTGTTCATCTGTGGCATCACCTTCTGTAGAATATCTTAGGTCAAAATGCTGTCCATAACGTGGAGCTGGTTATTTTAACGTTTGGTTTGGTTTTCGGCAGCATTTACGGCTTAAGTTCCATTCTTCTTGGGCAAGATGCAAACGATTGGCGACAGGACCCCGCAAAGCTTCTTAAAAGAGTACGTAGTCAAGCACGGGGGCCCAGAACCTTCTAAAGGCGTACCTGATATCCCAGATTTTACAGTGGACCAGCGATTCAAGCCGTTAGAAGAGACTCCTTATCCTGTTTGATTGACGATCAGTTCAGCGCTGTTAGGATAGCTATAAGGTTTGGATCAACCATGGATGCAGTAGATCTGCCGATGGACGTGGAATTCACAATCCACGCTGCGGCTCTGGCGATTCAAAACATGGATCGAGAGGATTTAGAAGAAGCATTCATCGAGGTGCTTCACCAGAAAGCCTTGGATCGACAGATGTTTCTCGGCATCCTTAAAGACCACGGCATCGATGCCAACATCAGCTTTAATTACTCCACGCTCGGACAGATCTCCTAAGTAAAATGGCCACCCGCATCATCAAAGGTACCCTTGACACCTTCCAGGTCGATTCTGGTTCAGAAGTAACCTACGTGGGCAATACTTCGGCTGGTAGCACCGGAGGTCTTAATATCCGTGGTTTCCGTGTTAACCCCTCAACCACAGGTGACATTGTTGTGACGTTAGACAACACCTCAGGCGTTAACACGGTGGAAATTTTTCAAGAAGACGATTACAGCGCAGGTGCTGCCCCCACTGGTTATACGAAGTTCAGCAACATCGCTAAAGCAGGTAAAGGCGGCGGCGCTGTGGGCGTTACGGTCACCAATGCAACAAAAAACTATATTGTGCTTCTGACTCTTGATGGGTATAGTGAGGTGCAGTACGTCGGAACTGTAGTTGTCCCGTAAGGCTTGGAAGGATTACCCTTTTCTAACACAAAAGGGTATTGACATCATAAAAACCTATAGCGAGCCCCGTACTCATCTCGGTATGGGGCGTTATGGTTCATACAAGGAATACGGTGAGGATATTTGGCGCATTGGCTGGGGAAGCCAGAAATTAGGCAAACACTGGGTTAACTTAAGAGAGACGGCTACGTACGCACAAATTGAAAAGCAGCTGATTGAGGATCTTAAAGAGTTTTCAAATCAAGTTGCAGAGTATGTTTTTGTTCCTCTAAATACAAATCGGAAAGCGGCTTTACTTAGTTTTGCGCATAGTCTAGGCATTGTGCCGTTCAAGAAGTGTCGGTTGCTTGCGTTGATCAACGGGCACGCTTCGAGAAAAGAGATTATTCGAGAATGGTCGCCGCATATCAATACAATTTGGCGCTCTGGCGGCGAAATAGTAGTCAATCGTCGCAGAACGGAGTTAGATACTTATTTCACGGCTGATAAAGAGATTCCGACAATGACTCCTCATGTGTGTAAAACAGAGGGGTGTCTTCTGAACATAGTAGAAACATACAAATATCTACCGACTCAGATACGAGCGATTGAGTATCTAGAACGAAAGATCATGGAGTGGGATCCAAGTGGCGCATCTCTTCGGTATTTTTTCCGCTTGTGGTCCCAACGCCCAGTCTCTCTAGGAGCTGAGCAGCCTCCACTGGTTTACCCCTTTGAAGAAGATCCAGAGCCTCAATAAGCTGCAATTCAGGCGTATAGTTTGCTAAAAACTCTTCGTATTCCATCACACTTCTACCTCTGTATTGCGACTTAAGGCAATTTTGAGAAGGATCAGATAACCAATTAAATCCATGATCACATCCTCATCGTTAGCCAAGAGTCCCGCACCTTGTTTAATTCGATTAAGTTTATCGTCAATTCTCACTAAGAGCTGTTCTACTGGATCGGCTTTACTAAAAACTCTCGTCGGGTTTAAAGCGCTGTCACCGTATTTCCTGTTTTTTTCCAGCAATAATTCTTTCACTTGGTCGCAGATTAGTGCGATGTGGGTTTGAGTGTCTAGAAATCTAGTCATAGTTAGGGTCTGCGATAATTAACAAATGGAGACACGCCTTAGTCAGGATTACGACGTTGACGCCCGATACAAGGGTGGCAAAGGTTCAGTTGATAATACTGCAGGAAAGGCTTTTGTGATGCGATTTATCCAAGGTCGCCGACAAATACAGAATCTCCCTTACGGACCTGACGCGGTAACAGAAAATAAATTTATTGTTGCGGGGCCAGGCGATAGTACATACAGCTTCCGAAACGGTTTCCGTGCAGGTTAGGTTATAAGTTTGCCTAGATGACTGAATATTGATCGGAATCGATTTATTTGATCGAATCCAAACGAAACAGGTGGAAGGTAGATAAAGTAACCCCAGAAAACGGCAGAGGGCATCCTGTACAGATCTCTACCATGAATAAGGTTAGCCCGGTCTTTCGGCATACAGATAGGAAAATCCCACATTTCAGGACAAACCCTCATCATTTCTGGATTCGTAGTGTAAAACAGAGCTTCGGGTATATTTCGGAGTTTCCATTCTTTCAGCAAACGACGAAACCAGATCACTGATGGAGCCCTAGCGTTTGTACCAGCACTTAGACTCCATCTCCAGGTTCCACGTTGTTTATTGAAGGAGCATCTTCCATAGGTAGGTGGAAATAAGTAAGTCTTGCCTTTCCAAGGTTCTTGAATATTTAAGCCGTCATCTTCTAAAGTGAAAATATTTTTTGCCCGTAAAAATTGACCATTGGCAAAATGCGTCGAGCATGGGTCGAGATCGATATCCCCCAAAAGCGCATCAATGTAAGGAAGATATTCAACTGGAGTAAGCCAATCATCTTTAATGTGACGGATCCGACTTAGGAGCCGGCTCCGCCTCATAAATCGCTGGGTATGTAAACTCACATCTTCAGAAGCGAAGTACCGTCAGCGTCATACTTGTAATGCACTAACGACATTTGATCTTTGTCTTGGATGATAAATAGTGCCTCTTTTTCGGGATCAATGGCCTCTGCCCTGGCAATGGCTTTCTTCATTACTTCTGCAGGACCCTCCATATCCCGACTATTAAAATCATTAAGCCCGTTCATTAAGGAATCTACCGGTAGATAGAACATCGAATCATCCTCATTTTCCGCATCGGGGACATAAACAACAGCTCCAGGGCCTTCAAAACCGTAAAATTTCTTAAAAAAATCGCACATGTCGACGCAGATCCGCTCGACCACGAGTTTCATCATGGTCTGCTCTGCCTCAGTGGGGGCTGACAGCATCATTTTGCTGATCATTTTCTTACGGCGTTCGCTCATTGTTCTCTCCAGTTGAGTTAGTTTATCAAGTTTCAGCGGATTTTGCTGGTTCGGCGCTCTGGTTCTTTTTGATCATGTGACCAAGTCCAGACCGCTTCAGAGTTTCGAGTAGTTTCGGCAGCGGTTTGTAAAGGACGACAGCTTTCTGCATATTACCGATTTTTTTAATGAGTTTCCCGTTCTCATCGCGTAGCTTCGTGAGCTCCCCCTGGCGAATCAGATACTCAGCCACACAACGGTAGCGTCGTTTTTCAGCCAGTCCGATATCCGGATAGCGGTCACAGATTGTGCTCGTACGCATGTCGCTGAAGGTAAGCCTGATTTGATCAGCAAGCGAAAGCCCCATCATCAGATCTGTCGTACTGGTTTCGTAGCTACAGATCAACTCTAGATAGCGCCTCAGATCTGGCGTCTCGAAGCTTCCAATTGGTGGAATAAAAGGCTCGACTTGGATCGCAAGCGAGTCCACGAGCAGATCCTTATAGTTGTCAACGGTAACTTCGTTGATCTCCAGGTTAACGAAACGGTAGCTCTGGTAAGTAGTAGGAGCTTCGTCGTTCACCTCAAATGCGGTTTTATCGAGGAAATCTATCCAGTTTTCAACGTCGCTTTTGACCATTAGGAGCTCAGCTTTGTCGCAGTTTAGCTAATTTTTGATGTTTGTCCCACTGTTTCATATGATCCAGGATCAGTACGTACTCGCAGTAAACGCGTTCCTCTTCCATGTGGTCTTCGAGTCTGGTGATGCTACGCCAGTTTGGTCCATATATCTCGGTAAGCTGCTTTATGCACTTTTCTTTAGATCCTCCATAGTTTTCAGCCTCCCAGAAGGTTTTAGCGGTTAGCCTTTGTTGGTAGGTCATTAGGACGTGCTTTAAAGCTTTGGTTGGCACAGAAGCCAAAAATTCGCTAAACTCCTTAATAAACGGGTATTCGTTTCCATGAAGAGGCCTATCACCTATGCTGAGCTCTTGTTGATTCTGGTTCTTGGCCCCTTGGGCGTTATCGGAGTTCAGCATTTGTACGGATTCATCACCGATAGAATCAGTATAGAAATAAAAGTGAAGTAAGACAATGGGTGGTTCTAGGCCATCGGCTCCCAAGGTAGTGATGCCGACGCCAACTGCTCCGACGCTGTACCAATCGGTAACACCCTTAGAGAGTTACCAGGACTTAGCCGGACAGTTAAAACGTATTCAGGAAGAAACCGGCAAACTGCAATCGCAGCGTTTCACTGAAGTCGGTACACCTGAGGAGCTTGGTGCGCGTCAAGCAGGTATTCGTGCACGAGAGTCGGCTGCCTATTTAGCCTCATTACCTACTGGCGATAAGGCTATCGAGCAAACTACAGGCGTACAGGATCCGTACAAGCCGATCCGAGAGGCTGTCGAGGGTGAGCTGACTGACGCTCAAAAAGCGTATGCTGAAGCTATGCAGAAGTTAGGCCGCAAGCCCCCCGAGCCTACAATTTCAGAAACTCCGTCTTGGGCTAAACGCACTGTGACTTGATCAGCTGAACTTCTCAGGTTCAGCATCTCCAATGTATTGGATAGGGAGAGGGTCGGGGTCGATTTTCGGCTCCTCGACCCACTCCTTATAAGTCTCTTTTAAAACTTCATATTCATTGTAGGGGACCAGCATAAAGTCTCCCTGTTCACCTTGTATGCGGTAGTACTGCTTATTATCTGCTACATCGTCGATAATGGCTTCGAAATCGCGCTCGAACTGGTCTGCGGTGATGACTTTCATCGTTCCATAATCGATTTGTGTAGCTTAGCAGCTTAAAACAATAAGTGCTAGATCGCGCCAAAATCAATGATTTCATCAGTTCCTTCCGAAACTAAATCGAAATCAAGAGACTCTTCAATCTCTTCATTTACAAACCTCCAATCTGTTACCGCAATAGCTATAGAGATTGAGTAAGTCGTTTCGAGGTAGCGTATATCGTTGGTGATCAGGAAGAGGTACTCCCCTGGACCTAAACGAACGTTGGGATAATCTGCTGTTGGTGTTGCAATTTCCTCGTAGTCAATCGCCGTAGAAGTATAGACGTAACCTTGATCATTGATTGGTAATTCTTCCCGTCTATTTCCGTCTTCAATTTTATAGAATGCAAGAAGTGTGTTTCTGTTGGTATTTTCTGTATATGCGAATTGGCTAAAGTTCTGTGCAAATTGTACAGACCTTGGGCGCCGCAGCGTAAAACGGTAAAAGGTGGACTGTTTACGAGACAATCCACCATGACTATTGGTTAATGTGACCGTTCGGAATACACCGGAGAAATCACCAAGATTGATTGCGGTGTATATCGAATCTCCAGGTTGTTCTGGTAAGGGGTCACTACCGTAGTAGCTCGTAGGCCCATAGGCTGTAGGTCCAGTACCTCCTGTGGGATAAGCTTGTACAGTACCTAAATTAAAGAACCCCAGATTCGTCGGAATTGTTGTTAGAAACCTCGCCATCTTCCGTCATTAGCCCAGTGTAAAGGCCGTTAGTACGGCCTGACTTCTGGTATGCTTCTTCAATAAGAATAGCACGCTGGGGATACATACCCTCCATTTCGACGGTATTAACTAACTCGTAGCTAAGGCGTTTCTCGAGGCAGCGGAGTTCAATTACTGCTTCATCAAGAGTCGGATAGAAGTCTGTGTAGTGATAAGACTTACCGATCTTGACGCATCCATAATAACTCTTCTCAGGCAGGTGGTGATTGCTGGGAAACACCTGGCTGCTTTTCTGGTAGATTTTTTCGGTGGTGGGCGAAGATGTCACCGTGGTTCAGTCGAATTTCTCCAATTTTAGCGGGGTCAAGCATGTCTTTGAACTCCCGAATATGGAGATGACGGGGGTTGCAGCAGAAGGATTCGCACTCCGGCTTGGTGAAGACTTTGTATTTCCCGGTATAGCCTCGGCTCAACCAGAATGCCACCCTGGAGGCAGACTGAGTCTTACCTGAGTGGAACGGGCTAGGGAAATAGGCAAGCGACTCGTTCCCGTTTCGACGCGTGGCACCATTCCAAGGCCAGCACTCATCCTCTCCTCTAATTTCAACCTGTTCCCAGAAGCGTTTTACTTGCCAGTACCACTGCATATCAAAGTTAGTTACATCGACAGAACAGCGTCCCTTTCTGACTTCCTCCATACAGTCCAGGCACTCGCCCATGAGGCCGAAGTTACCTTTGTGGCCTGGTTCGCCTCGTTGGTGCCAGGGGCATTCAAGTTCGTTTGCCACGTAGACCCCTAATCGATACTCTCTAGCCTCTTCAGGATAGCGAGAGATTAGTTCCTTGCAAATGGCATCGACTAATGCCCACAGCTCCTGATCTGGCACGGATTCTCTGGTCTTATTTTGAGTTTCGTAGGTCTCGCCCGCGCAGATCCGCCGTGCTGTGTGATAAGCAACCTTATATTTACGCGCCAGATCGAGGACCCGCTTCCCCTCTCTACGCCCTTCTTGGAGTGCACGGATCACATCTGGAGTCAGACCGTCCTTCTTCTTCCGCTGCCCCTCCAACGCCACCTCACTCTTGGTCCCCCAGTAGTAGTGCGCGGGGTTGAGGCAGTACTGAGATTTGCAAATGGACTTACGAATCGCAACGTGAGACTCATCCGGTTGGAACTGACCGCTGATGGAGAGGATCAAAGGTCTTGCGTCTACTCCGCAGTAGCGGAGATTCTTGGGATTTGCCGTGTTGAATCCCGAGAAGGCTGCGTGATGCGCTCGGTCTATCGACCAGCAGGAATCCCTCCCATGTAGTTTACAACATATTTCAATGCTCTTGACAAATGCCACCAATTCCTCCCTGGAGACGCCAGCGTCACGGAAGAGGGAGTGGATGTTCATTGGGTCAGTGCGCTTAAACCGGACGGTAGCAGCGGAATTGCCCTTGTGTCAAGGGTTTTCATGTACAGTCAGTATTTCCAGTGTTACCTAGGGTTTATATATTTTCTTATCTGACTGGGTTTGGGTCTGAGTGTACATGCACAGAATGTACATATATACACTTAGACCCAGACCCAACCTCTCAAGCGCTTAAGGGTAGAGGGGTATAAAACGGAAATACTGAGTGCAACTCAAAATCCGTTGCAGCACAACGACTCTGACCGCTTCTCACGCTCTCCCTCACGTTTTCTCACTTTTTTCTCGTGAGACTCACTCTGATTCGGGCTTAATCGCGTACGTCTCCTCGAACTGCTGCGCGTAAACCATGGCGCAGTGGATTGGTTCTACGTAGCGGCACATCGATCCACCCGCCGTGCAGACGCGATGGACCTGATTCCCATGGCTATCGACTCCCAACTCAATCGTGGTCCCATTCGGGTAGGTTTGAATAACTTCCATGGTTTTATTTAGGCCTACTATTATTGTAAGAAAGGATTGTTTAGTTAGAAGTGTCCGATTTTAAGCAAACAGGGCCGTTTTCCCGTCAGGCTGCGGCTAACGTTGAGGCAGTGCCTGGACAAATCTGGGGACTGTTGCAAGGCGTAGGACGCAAACTTGGTCGTGCAGGTCAATATTTAAGTAGCGAAAAAGCTGCGCAAGACTACACAAATCTTTTGAGTGGTCAGCTACCTCAAATTGGTCGGGCCGCAGTAGCAGCTCCAACCGGACAGCAGGGACCAACTCAAGACGTTTATCTTCAGCCTGGCATCGGATACTTTGACAGGCGCTCCGGTCGTTTCATCGGCCCCGAGAACGAGCGAACTGTTGTTTCTGGACTTGACGGAGCAGGTAACGTAGATCGCAGGAAGAGCGATACCTACAAGCAGTACGCCCAAACTCCAGAAGGTCAGTTCGAGCGTTACTTCAAGACTCCTGAGATGGATCAGTACTTCGGCGCTGCTTCCCGTGGTAAAGGTGCACCGGCTGACGTGGGTCAGATGAAGGCGTTAGCGGGTGAGCTGACTGCACCTCAGGACGTACCGCTCTCGAGCTACTACCGTGCTCAAAGCGCCATGGGCCGTGCTCAGATGCCTGAGATTCAGAAAGGTCTCGGTTACGCAGAAGGTTCTGACCTGGCCAAGTGGGCTGCCGCTAACCCGATGCTTGCCCAGCGCCTCTACGCTAAAAAGCAAGCTGCTGCACCTACCGAAGCCCCTGTAACCCCTGGTTATGAGGCGGGCGCTCAACCGCTGAGTGACATCGACAGCTTCTCGATGGCTGCGAATGGCGTTCCTGCTCCTTGGAATACACAAGGTGAGAAGGTTTCGGCCGAGTTTTCTGGTGTTGTACCGTTCCAAGCTGCTAAGACCACTGGCGAAGGCATGCCCGCGTTCCAGACGACTGGTGAGAAAGCTGCTGAATTCCTGAAGCGCCCGAATATTAGGACCCTTTTCTGATTATGCTGATCGATAACGATTTTCCAGTACAATTTGGTGGAAAAAATAACGCTATTGGTTTCTTGCAGCAATACGCTAGCGGTATGCAAGATTATAGCCAAGCAGGTGAAAATATTCCGGATTTTGGCTTTAAACAAGAGTATGCCCAAGAACAGGGTGGACCTTTGATTTCTCGGACTATTCGCTACTCTCCGCCGAATGCTATAATCAAGACTCCGCATCTTGATTCGCCTTATATGGATGAGCTAATCAGGCGCGATTTCAAACCACTAAAGCCTCCTGGCCCCAAGGGGCCGCAGCTGCCTAGTTTTCTTTGATATGCCTACGCAACTCATCAAAAAGTACATTGAAGAGTTTGCGCGTTGGTTACGTAATCAGCAAGATTACGATGACTTTCCGTACGGCACTGAGCCAATCCCTGGGGATAAAACGTGGTGCAAAAAATGCAAGTCCTGCTCTTGTAAAATGAATTCAGAAGGTAATAGCGATGTCACAAACTAAAGCTCAATTAATCGCGGGTACAGCCAGTCAGGATGTAACATTTGATGACGCGACTGTAAATAGCCTAAACGGCGGACCACTTGCTGGCACTAGGAACCGCATTATCAACGGCAACTTCGACATCTGGCAAAGAGGGACCAGCACAGCGACATGGGTGGCTCCAATTAGCAACTTCTACTGGCCTGATCGTTGGGTTTTCAGTTCAGCCGGCACTGGTGGTAATGGTTCTGTTTCGCAGCAAGCGTTTACTGCTGGTCAGACAGACGTTCCTGGTGAACCAACTTATTTCCTGCGTTGGCAAATTACTTCCGCCCCGAGTGGGCAAACTACGGGTAGCTGCTATGTCGAGCAGCGCATTGAGGACGTACGCACTCTGGCAGGACGAACAGCAACAATCAGTTTTTATGCTAAGGGCACAGGCACCCTGCCCAACATTTATCTAACCCAGACCTTTGGATCTGGCGGCTCTACTCAAGTGGCTTACACGTTGGCAACCAATGTTGCGCTGAACGCAAGCTGGACGAAATACACCTACACCGTCAACGTTGGCTCAATCAGTGGCAAGACCATCGGCACTAATCACTACGTTGGTCTCACGTTTATGGTGCCGATCAACAGCACCTATACGCTGGACCTCGCGCAGGTGCAGGTTGAACCAGGAACCGTCGCCACCCCGTTTGAACGCAGAAGCTACGGACAGGAGCTGGCGTTGTGTCAGAGGTATTACTACAGAATTACCAGAAACGCTAGTGTCGATATTCGTATTGGCGTGGGACAAGCTATCGGCACTGGCACTGGAGATTATATGGTTCAGTATCCTGTTACGATGCGAGATTCGCCCACAGCTCTTGAACAATCTGGTACTGCAGCAGATTATCAAGTTTTAAGCAGCAACGGGTCATTTATTACTGCAAGTGCAGTTCCGACGCATCAAACTGGTTCCTTAAATACTGCAACACTTCGAGTTTCTGTTGCCAGCGGATTGACTGCCGGAAACTGCAGTTTCTTATCCTTACAAAACACTGGAGACGGTTACCTCGCCTGGAGTGCTGAGCTATGACCTACAAAGAACTTCCCAAATTCAACCCTGAAGATCCTCAGATCTACGCTCGCATTGATGACGATGGCGTTTGCCGTCTGACCTGCAGTGCTGAGTATCCCGATTTTGTCGCCTGGCTAGCCGAAGGCAACGAACCGCTTCCGGCAGATGAACCTGAGGTAACCCCGTGATCACCACTGAACAGAAGCTGAACGCCGCTGGGTTGACCGTGGCGGAACTGAAGGAACTGTTCGGGCTAGCTTAGGTCTAGTCCTCTCGGCCTTCAGGGAGAACAGTCGGGAACTTATCAATCCATCAAATCAAAACCATTTTCTTTAAGTGATAAACGCTGACACTCAAGTTGACCTGGCCACGTGCGGTTACCTTTTGATCTATTTTCCTCTACAGTTAAAATCTGAAGGTTTGTTTCCACGTGTAAGCCGCACATGTAATCGCTTTGAAGTGGGTAGATGTGATCAACTTCGTATTTAATTCCTGTTTCTTTTTCCAGGCGTACGGCTTCGTCGTAGATTGCATTGATTGCAGTGTAATCTGCCCATGGAGGTGCAGCTTGTTTTTGTAGCGCTCGACGGCGACTTTTGTATGCGCGAGTTTTATCAGGATTTTGCTCGCGCCACTGTTGACTATAGTTTGGATTTTGCTCGCGCCAACGTCGGTTGTTATCTCTTTGTCGCTCAGGATTCTGTTGGCGCCACTGCTGACTCTTTTTTCGTTGCTGTTCCGAATTTTGCTTGTAGCGAAGGCGTTCTAGTTCCCGCATCCGCTCACGATTCTGTTCGCGATAACGTCGATCATATTCCAGCTGCTGTTCATGATTTTGCTGGTAATAAAGTCGATCATAATCAGGATTCTGTTTTCGCCACTGCCGGTTGTACTCCTGTCTCCGATCAGGATTTTTCTGTCGCCACCGCCGACTACTTGCCCTACTGCATTCTGGGCATCGCTTTTTATCCGCCGGATATTGATGCAGACCTTTGCGGCAGGTCTTGAGCCCGTCTATACTATTCATGTGACCAGTAGAAGTGGTTACCGTTGGGCAGGGAGTTGACGCTCCGCTGCCCTTAAATTTTACAAGAATTATTCTTTACCTTCAGGCAAGATAGTCGGAAAACGGTCATATTTGGGGTCAGAAGCCCGAATAGCTAAACCCTTGATAAAGGGCCTACCACCTTTAGAAAAGCTCCGAATATTTTTAAAACCAAGCTGGTTGGTGCAACAGTCCATCACCAGTGCGATGAAGCGCTTTTGGCCGACAGGTTTACTGCCAGTGTCCTCGCAATACGAGCAATAGCTGGCATACAAATGATACTTCGAGTTGTGATACCGTTCCCCGGCGTCTTTAGCAGCAGGGATGCGCTTTCCGACAGCAGTAACAGCCTTGTCGTCTAGAACGATCTCCGATTGGAGCCATTCCACGAGGTTATTGCTGTTCAGGAGGATTTCATTTCGTACCCTCTTTAGCGAAGGCACCATTTCGTAGGTGTCGAGCAGATACTGACGCATTTCATCGTCGCTCATCTGCAACACCCAGTTCACTAAGCCGGGTAAATAATGCTTCCATAAGCCCTTTACGATGCCCTGATCGAGCTTGATCATCTCCTTGGCCTCCGAACTCTTGTCGTACAGCGGGCGATTAAATTCAATCGTGAGGCGACGGCGACTCAAACCAGAAGTATTATCCGTGGTCTGAATCGGTTCGTTGGCCACCACCATGACCATACCGGTGTACACAAAAGGTTCACCGACGTTCTTGTTTTTCTCCTCGAAACGGAGGTTGTCACCACCAGTCAAAGCCTTAAAGATCTGAGCAGAACCGCCATAACGCTCCGAATCATTGATCAGCGTCATCCGTTTACCCTTAATCGATGCCACCTCAAATCGACTCTGCTCTAACTGGTTGAGGGTGGTGCTGGCATAGTTACCACTGCCAACCATGGCGCAACACAGATTGGCGAAGGTGGACTTACCTCGGCCACCAGGACCGATCACTTCGAGGAAGCGCTGCAATTCCTGGCCTTGTGCCACCAAACAGGCCCGCAGCCAGGCCCGCAACACTTGGACCCGGCCCTCATCACCATACTGGGTACGCTGAAGCCACTCAATAATTGGACCGGGATCAGCACCGGGATCATAGTTGAAATCAAGACCCCACGTCATGTAATTTTCCCGGTCATGCGCCAGGAATTCACCTGTACTGATCTCTAAAACGCCATTCTTGAAGGCTAGTTTATCGGGGTCATCGTCCCAATAATCGTGGAGAAGATATGCTTTCGTGAGGTTACATACATCGGTCAGTAGGTGAGATGTAAAGCCACCAGGGACTTGTATATTCTTTTCAAACAGGAAAAGATCCTGAATTGCGTATTTATACTCATTTGCATGGTTTTCACGTCGCCAAGTACCAGAATCACTCTGATAAAACATGAAGATGTCGAACTTTGGATCGTATAACCATCCGCTTTGCTTCATCATCACAGTGACCGTCTCGGCTAGTTCCGAGGCAGGCGGAGTCCTGGGACGGCCTTTACCGTTGACGCGTTGACGAACTTCTTCTTCATCGTCTTCTTCAGGACCCCCAAGCATCTGATTGACTTTCCGGTTGAAGTCATAGTTGCCTCGTGGCATCGGTGGCTCTTCGTCATCACCGAACAGCTCAGCAGCCTTCTGCGCAAGCACTTCTGGCGACTCAACAACAAAGCCGCCAAGATCAATGAAACCGTCTTCCTTGGCTTTGGCACGGAGAGTCTGCAGACCCCTGGCACCCTCAGGACTCGGTCCACCGGGCAGCCGTTCAAACGACCGCCATTTCTCTTCGCAGACGCCTGCTTGGAAGTTATCGGCGGTAGAAGACCACTCAACCCAGTCCTCGAGCAGGTTCTCGGAGACTTGGTGGAGGCTCATGCCAACCGCAAGCCACTCCTCGTAATCTTCAGCACGCTCCAGATCGAGGTTCTCCAGGTAAACCCTGGCCTCATTTTCAGCCTCCTCGATCTGATATTTCGAACCTTCCTCATAGGTGAGATTCACCTGTTGGGTGATGACGCCACCTGTTACAGGCTTACGGTACTTGTTGGTTGGAAATGCCTTGGCAATAGCTTGGTACAGCCACTCTGGTAATTCGGGCGGGTTCTTAGCATATTCAAAGCCGCCATGTGGTGTCGTAAAGTAACCGTCTGTTTCCGGGTGAGCGCCCATGACCGCACCTTGCCTGGAGCGGAACAGGATTTCAAACGACGGAATTCCGATTTTGATCGTCGCCTTATCCGGCAGCAACGGAAGCTTCGCCGTCGGGACGCTGTACAACATCCGCATCCGGCCTTCTTTACCGGATGAAATCGTCAGTGTCGGCGGGAAAACAACGTCTAACGAACCACCAGCCAGTTCTTCTAACGCAGGGATTGCGTCGGGACCATCGATATCAACCCAAATCAGGCCGCCTTCATTAGACCACTGACCCGTTAAAAGGCCAACACCAGTGGCGCGACCCTGATCTAGCTCCTGCTTGATCTGATCGACGGTATAGGGAGTGGTAGTCCAGCCCGCTACGTAAGCCCGCTTACCATTAAGCGGTGTTAAACCCCAATCTGGCGGAATCAGATTGAGATCAATCTGTCCCGGCTTGAGATGCTTCCGTGGTCGTTGGGGTTCGGGTGTAGCGGTCGTCACAGTCCTGTTATTGCAAGCGTTTTGGACGCCAGGGCCAAGTTAGCCTGCATTTTCTGCTATGGCTACCCTGAAACCTGTGCCCTTCCTGTAGATCCAACGTAGCGGGACCACATCTGTACTGAACGGGTCTTATGCCGAATCTCAGGAGTCTTCTTCCGCCAATCCGGGTAGAATTTCGCTGTAGTACTTCTCTACGGCATCGAGCCACTTCTGTTTGTACTTCTCGATGGTTCCGCCCTGGACCGCGAACACCTGGGAACGGTCCCTCGTGGCGACGAAAATCATCAGAATTTCAGGGATGATACCTACTGTGTGCTCCAACGCCATAGCGTACGCACCCATCTGCATCATGCATTTTTGGTATTTCATGAAGCCAGCCCGCTTCATCCCGTACTCCGATTTGATGGTGTCCGGACCGGGCCATTTTGCGTAGTAAGGGCCGTTTGAGGTCTTGAGATCTCCCAGTACGACTTTGTTTTTGTACTCCGCCACGATGTCGGGGGCTCCTGCCCACCCCCAATTTTCACCTTCTTTTACACCTGGATGCCAAACCCGGCTAATTCCGTCACCTCCCATTGTCCATGGGAATGCGTCACCAGCTGGATTTTCCGCCCAGATCACGCGACCGAGCTTATCGAGGTTTTCGGGAAGACCGTTCCAGAACTGAGCGATCTCCTCATCTTCGATGACTGGATTCTTGTTGATGCCGAGAAGATACTCCTCCATCAGGGAGTGAACCTTGGTTCCCCGTGCTGCGGCAGCCTCTCTCCCACCAGGATTTTTTTTAGCCCACCTCTCTAATGCTGCCTTATTTCCGCCAGTTGCAGACAGGATTGTCGTGACTGAAGGTAGTGCTCCGTAGGGAGTCTTGTAGTGACGGGAGCCATTGATTGTTAGGCGGGTATCTCCATCCGACCGATAATCCATGAACTGCCGATAATCTTTCTCGGCAGAGTACTCTGTATAAACTTTTCGCCCTACTTCGCCTCTCGCCGAGATTTCTGCGACTTTTTCATCCATCACTAGGGGCACGAGGGTTACGCAGCTCTGGGCAACGTACCGTATTTTCTAGTGGCCGTCCAGGATTTGAGGCCTTAGACTGTTTAAAAAACAATCGGTACAGCGGGTTGTACGAAGTTCCCCAGGTAGTAGGTCGCCACGCTATTTACGAGCTTTTTGGGGGTAATCCGACCCTGCTCGATGATGAAGACTTTGTGAAGAAGTCTCTAACTGAAGCGGCCGAGTCAGCTGGTGCGACGTTACTGGACCTCGTCACCCACAAATTTGAACCTCAGGGCGTGACAGCGATCGCCCTCCTAGCGGAATCACACATTTCCTTCCACTCGTGGCCGCAGTACGGGTACGCTTCCATCGATGCTTACACTTGTGGTAGTCACACCGATCCGGAAGCTGCGTGTTACAGCCTGAAGTATGCTTTTGAAGCAACTCACGGATCGATGCGTTTACTGAAGAGGGACGCAGCGTTCAGTCACCCTCAACCTCCCCAATTTCGGGATGTTGTGACGGTTTGAAGCAATCCTCGATGTTAGCTGCGAACTGCATCGATTGAAAGTTTCCAACGTGGCGTTGAATCCTGGCGTGGATTTCAAAGGCGGAGCGTACAGCCTCATCCGGATTCAGCATCAATTTGCTGTTTGAAATCAATCCTGCGGTCAGGATTGTAATGGCCAATTCCTGGGGATTTGTTGTGAAAGCCCGAAGACTCCTCCCGTTGTCAGTGAACGACGAGAGGAGAAACGAAATTGCTTCCAGATGGCCCGTTGCTTTTTCCTCGCTCATGGTTGATCCTTCTGATCCTTGACGTGATACAGAACAATAGTTTGTTTCCGAATCACTGGGGTAAGTAGACCTTCATCCTGCAGAGCACTGAGACGGCGCTGAATTGTCCGGTGATTACGTTCGAACTTCTTTACGATTTCCGTAACAGGAATCAGGACGAGGTTATTACCTTTAAATTCAGTCGAAATCTCTAGTAGGTAAGCGTGAATCCCCATGGCCAGATCGTCCATGAGGTCGCTGTGTCGGAATGCAGGTCGGACCACTTCTTAGGCCTGTTATCAATACAAAGCTGATTATACGAGTGCTTACCCTTGCACTGAATCAAGTTCCTTGAGGTGTTTATTGTATTTAGTTACACCTTTTTTAGCGGTTTCAAGGTCCATCGTCCAGCAACCTTCCCAGTCATGCGCTTCGCTGGGGAAGTAGTACAAAACGTGGTTGGTATTACCGTGCTTCAGGCTTTTGATCTGGTAACCCTCAAATTCGATGGGCTCGAGGATTTCGGAGGGACCGCCACGGTACTTACCCTGCTTGCGGATCTTCATTGGTGAAGTATTACAACAAACAAAGCTTAGCTGTATTCACTTAGGCGACAAGGTTTTATCCCAACCACGCCGCAGAAAGCCGTAGTCTCGAGCCTCAGTCACGGATTTCTCCTGGTGACAGACCCCACATTCTTCGATGTGATACGTAGCGTAATGCGGTTTGGGGCCGAAATATTCTCCGTCTTCGTACCACCGACCCCACTGTTGTCCGCAGTCATGGCACACCCAATCGGGTTGTTTTATTGAGATATGCTCCATCAGAAACGGTTTTTACCTACCGCAAATTTCAAGATTGTTTTAACGAGGTGAACAAAGCAAACCATCCCAGCGATGGTGACCATGGCTTCAGGCCAGTTCATGTTTACGCTCCAGTTCTTTGGCGATGCTCAGTACTTCGTACTGCGAAATGTAAGGCCCGACACTCTTCTGTGTCTTACAGTGAGTGGCGAGGGCGTGGAGAACAGCAGCAATTGTGAGCTCGTCGTCCAAGGGGGCGAAATGATAGGCGTCCAGGACTGCCTGAGCAGCAGGTGAGAGTTCAGTCATCGTCATCTGGCTCCAGAATTATACCCACGTCAAGGGGATTAACAAGTTGAGAGGCACCAGCGTCATATTCACCCTGACACCTCCAATAACCAGCTTCATAAGCTCGGCACAGCAAAACATCAAGGTTTTGTTCTTCATCGAAGAACTCTGTTTCCCATGCTTTCAGCTGCTCCAGTGTTGGAACAATTGGTGTGTATTCGGTCATTCTTTTGTTTCCTTCTGGGACTTCAGCCATTTCTGGCGCTGAATTTCAGTTTCCTGTAGATCCTTGAGCCGCTGACGGTAAACGTTGCTGACCCAAGCCAGTTCTTCGCGTTGAAGCGTTTGTTGCGCCTTAATCATTTCATCCATCGTAAGGCTCATAGACCTCCTGTTGCTCGATGAAGTGTTCTGCATCCTTTTTAGCTTGAAAGTAACCTTCTAGCCACTCTGGCGTGACTTCTTTTTGACCCATGTAGGCGACGTAATTAACCGACAGTCGTCGGATCAGTCGCTCCTTCAATGTGTGTAGTTTCATCGACTTTTACCAAAAGAAAGGAACCGTCCTCCTGTTCAAGAAACTCGATCTCATCTCCCTCTCGCCAACCGAGGGTCTGCCAAACCTCATCGGGTAGGGTGAGAACACCTTCCTCATCAACAGGTAGTACCCAACTGTTAGCTTCATTCAGCATTACTGTCGACTGCATTAAAGTAACGTTGAAGTTCATCCCGGAGGAGTGTTCGCAGCTGAGATGAGAGCTCATCTTTCGAGATGAAAGTCGTGATGTTGAAAGGTTCATCCTCAATATTTTTTTCTTTCTTGTATGCACGATCCGTGTCATAACTCAGATCCATTACCATTCGGAACAAATCCTTAGGCCGTACGGAGTGCATGTTGAGCTCGGACTGAAGCTTCTCATCGAAGATTCGCATTAGCTCCACCATACGTGTAGCTTCAACACTGAAGCATTTGGCGTAGGTTTCGAAATCTTCCGATTTGTACTCGGACATAGATTGGATCCGATTGACCAGCACATTCTACCGGGATTTCCCTTTGGGGCTACCCGTGTGCGCATATCGTCAATAAATCACCCAGGCAGGATTCGAACCCGCATCGCCTGACCCTGCTTCAAAACGCTGCGTCCAGCGTCGATCAGGAGGCCGTCTTATCCGTTAGCTCGGACTGGATGTCGGGGAGACGTTATCGGACGCCTCCAGAACCGTGGCCGCCCTCCAGGCTGTCTGCCTGACGCGTGACCATGTCTGCCCGATCGAGGAGAGCGGGGACTTTAATATTGTATCAAATTCAGATGGATTTGGGGATTTCCTGCTTCCCAAACTTTTCCATCAGTTCCTCGATCGTCTCCATTGATTCGAGCCGCACCAAGATATCAGTGAGAGTCGAGATCGTAACGGGATGTTCAGTGCGTGCAGCAAATGCCAGTGCTTCACGCAATGCTGCAGCTGCCTTTTCGGTCGCTTCTTTTACCTGAGTGGAGAGAGCCATTTCGGTTTGTTTGGGTTTCCGTAGTGTAGGGGCAATAACGTACATTTGCTCGTGTTTCAGCAACTGCATTTATTGTGGCAGAGCTGAAACACGAGTCAGAACCTAAGAAACCCTACTTCTAGGTACGGCTTACTTACCTTGGCCGGCCCCTTGGCCTATAATTTTTGCGGAATCGTCTTTTGTTTTCGAGAAAAAACTCTACACAAGTATATGGCCACATTCAAGCCCCTTCCTTCAATAGACAGGCTGCGTCAAGTTTTCGAAATTGATGAAACCTCCCCCAGTGGTCTTAGGAATCTAGTAACTAGAGGTCGCCTAAAAGCGGGCTTACCTGCTGGCACTAAAGGCAAGTATTGGTTTGTAGCCATAGATGGACAGTATTATACGGTACAGAGAATCGTATATGCTCTTCATTACGGAGAAGACCCAGGAGACAGGGTTGTAGACCATATCAATAGAGATCCGCTTGATAACCGGATTCAAAATTTACGCTTAGTACCTCATTCACTCAATGCTATAAATACTGGATTATTCAAACATAATAAAACTGGCGTGCGCGGCGTTAGCTACAATAAACGCGATAATGTTTATTATGCACAGATAAAAGTAAATCAGAAGGCAGTGCACCTTGGCAGCTTTTCTACAGTTGAAGAAGCTGCCAAGGTGAGGAAGGAAGCCGAAATTAGATTTTTCGGGGAAACTTGTTAGCCTTTACCTTGGGCCGCGTAACGTTTTTCGCCACGCTTTTTAAATGAGCCGCGCTTACGCATCCCGTGCCCGATGGACGTGCGCTTCTTGACTGGCTCGCGGTGCAGTTGACCAGTCAAGGACCTCTTGGTAGCCATAGTGGTGAAGTGGTTGGCCTTGACAGGCTACCGTATTTTTCCAGCTGTGCAAGCCTTAATCTTAACTTTCTCTTTGTAGTCTCTATTACACACTAAGAATTGTATCTAGTTAGACTAAACATTATGCTCGGTGGCTATGTCCAGCTTTGAGCTCATAGAATTTCAGTTTGATCCGGATGATTTTTCCTTGTCGATGGAGGACGAATTCCAGATCGCAAGATTGAGCAACGAATTAGATAAGGCGACCGACCCCGATCACCTCCGCGAAGGAGCCAAGAAGCTGCTTCAGCTTGCTGTCGGACGACAGGCTGTCATCCGTGGTTTGGTACGTCGGTTGGCTGACCTGGAGATGGGCGGCACTCGCACAATCCGCAGCGAATAAAAAACCGCCCCCGAAGGAGCGGCTCCTGCACCAGTTACAGGCTAGCGACTAGGTCAAGAGAGGACAACTTCCCCGGTCTCTTCGTCACGAACTCCGAACAGAGCTTTGGTTCCACGACCGCCATCCACGGGAGGCAGGGTGAAGTCAAGACCAGGCTTGATCGCGTGGTAGCCGATCTCCTTCTCACACTGCTTGAAGAAGTTGGCAGCGTAAACGGTGGGCGGGCACGTCTCCCACACGGTTTCGATGAAGTCGATGTCATCAGACTCCTTGGGGAAGAAGTCTTCCACGGTTTCCGCCGTAGGGACGAGCCACTTCTCGGGGTAAGCGATCCAGCTCTTAGCCTTGTCGCCGCCATAGAGTTGGGCGCCGAAGGTCGGGGTGAAGATCGCAGCAGCCGCCTGCTTGGGGTCGAAACCAGCAGCGGACTTTAGGCCCATGCGGTCGGCGAAGGCAGACTCAAGCTGTTCGATGAACGTGGCGTAGGCGTCGCAGAACAGGTTCGAGGCACCCCCGTGGATCGAGAGGATCAGCGGCTTCTTGTGAACGGCCAAACCATCAGCGTTCACCAGGAACATCAGCACCAGGCGACGGCGCTTGAAGGGGGAGGGCTTGCCAGGGTTCTGCTCCTCCCAATCGTCGTAGAGGTAGCTGTCGCGGGGATAGATACCGTCGATGCCGCCCTTCTCGGAGTTCTCGATGAAGGTCACATCCTTGCGGAAACCGCAGTGGAGGATCACCATGCGAGGGGTCTTAAAGAAGATGCCCTCGTTCTTGTCACCGTTGTTGTAGGTGTGGACATACTCTTCCGCCTTGGGGAAGTCCTTCACGTCACCGGACCAGCCGATGCGAGCCAGGGCGGTGTCCTTCAGGAAGAGGCCACACTGGGATTTGTCGTTCAGGATCTGGGCATTCACCAGCTCCCGCATTTCACCTTGGTATTTTTCTGTGTTCAGGTACCGGTCTAAAACAGACATTTCAGTCGTTGCAGGGGTTCTCGCACTTTGTGGGTGCATCTAAAACGATAGCCCCTCCCCGAAAAACGGGAAGAGGCCGGGGATTAAATTTACTTATGAATCAAAAGGGAATCTCGTCCATCTCAACACTTGCTGGTGTTCCAGCACCCTGTTGGAGTGGGAGTTTCGGTGCGGGCGCTGCTGCTTTCACAGCGGCTACCTCAGTGGTCTGCTCCTCACCACGGGCTTGGTTTTTACCAAACACGGAGTATTGTGACGCCCGTACCCGCACTTGGTAGGTGCCACGTTGACCACCATCCTTAGCAGTCCAGGTGTTGTAACGGAGCGAACCAGTCAACGCCATCTGCCGGCCTACATACAGCAGAGCCTCGAGACGCTTGGCGTCATCGCCCCAGCTTTCGATCCGGAATCCCATCGAATCTTGCCAGGTGTGACCGAGCAGCTGCTGGCTGGGAGCTTTGCACATCAGGCTGAAACCGAAGAGATCTTCCAGCTTCTTCTCCTGGATGAAACCGACACCGCCTGCAAGGTTTACCTGATTCATGCTCAGGTCCTTCGAGACCACCTGCAGCGGCTGTGTCGGTACGACATACATCTTGTAGTCGTTACGATTTGGGTACAGCCGACCGCTCACCAGGAGCTGACAACCTGGAGCGAACGCATCAAAGGAGTCTCCTGCAGCCTTGTTCGGGACAAGGAATAGGGGAACCGGGGCGTTGTTTTTTCCGCTCGCAGCAATCGTCAATTCCATGAAGCGGAGGCCGCTATCGGTAAAGGTTTCACCGACGTAGTTGGCGGAGGCAACGATCAAATTCATGGGTTCAAGACGGGTCTAGTGTTGTGAGGAGGATGCCAGCCTCCTTCAAGAGGTTAGCGGCAAGGATCATGTTGTCCAACCACCGATCCGGAATCAAGGTATCAGCTGTTACATAGACCTCTCGGATGCCAGCGTTGATCAGTACTGCAGCGCAGCGGCTACATGGTTGAAAGGTGACATAAGCTGTCGACCCCTCCGTACTGACCCCATGGAGAGCAGCGGTTGTGACTGCGTTGATCTCAGCGTGGACGGTCATTTCGTACTTCTTGTCTCGGTCCAGCAACCGGTCGAAGGAGTCACTGATCCCTCTAGGGAAACCGTTGTAGCCAGTGCTGATGATGCGGCGATCACGGACAAGGATGCAGCCTACTTTGGTTGATGGATCCTTACTGAATTCCGCGATCTCACTTGCTAATCGAAGGAAGCGGTAGTGCCACTTTCGTTCATCATTTGTCACTGAGCGAACACACCCTCCAGGCGCTCCAGGATTGTGTCTTCTACCGCAATCTGGCGCGAGACGAGCACATGTACCAATTTGTTAAGATCTTTACTCATCTGCTCGAGCTCATCCATCGACATGTCCTCGAGCGACTTCTTGATGTCGTAGAACCGTTGGTGTTCCATGGGAGTAGCGGAAGCATGTACAGTGTACTAGGTTTATGTAGAATGGCAAGTAGAAGAGACTATTAAGCCAAACTGTGCCTGAAGATACCAAAGGAATTCGTGGCAAGATAGACGATTTCTTTACCAATTACCTTCGTAATACAACCACCGATCAGGAAATCCTTGATTTCTATGGCGAAGGTAATATTATCGGTCGCAAAGGAATCGACAAAGACAATATTGTTAATCAAACATTTGATGCGCAGCGATTATTTGGCGGGCGTCCTAATGTAAGGCGGGAGATCCAGGAATCTGATAGCTTATTTGGCCTTTCCGGTGGTAAAGAAAGCATTATAGATATACCCGGAGCAGTTGATCCGACGACAAAAAACCCTTGGCAAATGAAATTTGAGTCACTACCTTTCCCTGGTGGTGGAACTCCTACTAGTGCAGCTCAGCGTTTTTTGAAAGATTTTCGCGTACCCACAGGAACAACTGTGGACTACGGGTTTGAAACTGCACCAAATGTTAGCGATGTGAATAAGCGTGATATCGAGGAAATATTTCAAGATCCACGAAACTATGAGAATAGTCGAGCTGCTTACCAAGCAGAGGACGCAGGTACACCTTTAGCGGAGTCAGGACCCTTAAGAGCATCATCTCAAGAGGAAATTGACAGACTGAGCAAAAGGCCCTCAGCAATAATTAGACCGAGTGGTGAGATGGCAACGCCATCTTATTGGAGAGATCGTGGATTTGAGTTACCACAAAATCTCAAACAATCAACTCTTGATACTTTTAAAGAACAAATCTTACAAGCTGAAAAACCTTTTGGTTCTGTCTCTCAACTAACGCCAGTACGTGAATCCTCCAGAACGTTGCGCCCAGGTGGTGATGAATACTGGAGGGCAAATTTATATGAAAAGGCGGGGTTAGCTGGCCCCATGACAGAAGTGGAGATTAAAGGTCCATATGGGGGTTCGTCTGGTAACGTACAAATGTTTACCAGAGGCAGCGAACGTCTATTACCTATCCAGCCATATACAGAGTTCTTAGATAACTTCGACGCATCTAAGCCAAGTGCGCTTGGAACTGGTCCTGCTCCTGATTTCACACCATTCCAAAAGGCTGTTGGTACGCGTAATTATTTAATTGGTCGGAACATACTCGAAGGTCGCGGGTCTCTCGGAGCTCCTGTGAGAGCTGCGCGTGCCGTGCCACAAGTTGCCCTTTCTTCTGCCAAGCCTGCAACCAAAGCATTTTTACTTGATGCAGGAATTAACTACGCTCTAGGTGCTTCTCCTCAAGAATCTTTGGTAAGTGCTTTAACTGATCCAATCAGTTCTGAAAGTCTGGGAGGCAGACCTACGGCAGCAATTGAACGACTCGGACCGGAGGGTCAATTCGTTGACACAAGGAGCAATACCGTTCTTGATCCTCAGGGAAGATACACGAACAAGGGAATTGCTTACAAGAACAATAAACCGGTAATTGTTCCAAGAGGATCTGTAGCCGGAGAGGGTAATATTATCACTCAGGCACAATCTGCTGCACAGCAAGCAAGAAGTGCTTGGGCTAACAGGACTAGAAAGGCTGGAAACGAGTTACAATACTTCTTTGGTCAGCTCCAGAGGGGCAGGCTTCCTTATTTCAATAGGTAACAATGGCAACAGTCATCGCTCGGGACCATAACCGCTACGAAGTTGTCCAGGTTATCAATCCTGACGACAGGGTCCTGAACGTTGCTATTTCGCCTCAACTACCTGGGGAAGCCTCAACATCTGGAGATGCATTCGGTCGCTTGCGCGTTGCTCAGCCGCTCACGCTATTTGATTCGAGTCACCGCTACGCAGATAATGGTTTATGGTCAACAAGTACAGCCAGCGGAGGAGCGGCGACATTTAGTGTTAATGAAGGTCTTGTGAATCTGACTGTTGACACTACATCAGGATCTAAAGTTTACCGCGAAACCAAAAAAGTATTTTCTTATCAGCCAGGGAAGAGTCTTCTTGTTCTCAGTACTTTTGTACTAAATCCAGCCAAAACAAATTTACGGCAGCGTGTCGGTTATTTTGGAGCTGCAAATGGGATGTACATTGAACTCTCAGGAAGCACATTATCTTTAGTAGAGCGTAGTTCAGTTAGTGGATCGCCATTAGAAACGCGGGTTGCACAAGCAGATTGGAATGTCGACAAGCTAGACGGAACCGGTCCTTCTGGAGTTGTACTTGATATTACGAAAGCTCAAATTTTTTGGATGGATGTTGAATGGTTGGGCCTTGGTACTGTTCGTCTTGGCTTTGTAATTGACGGTACATTCGTTCACTGCCATTCATTCAATCATGCTAATTTCATCACAGCGACTTACATCACGACCGCGTCTCTTCCATTACGTTACGAGATCGAGAATTTAGGCGTAACTGCAAGTAGCAGCACATTAAAACAGGTGTGCTCTACTGTGATTTCAGAGGGTGGATATGAATTACGCGGTGCACAGCGGGCTGTTTCTACTCCTATTCTCACGCCTAGCTCACTGGCAACTGCTGGTACTTATTACCCAGTTATTTCAGTTCGACTTAAAACATCTCCGGATCGCTTAGACGCCATCGTTATCCTCACTGCCTTATCCATCCTCGGTCTGACCAACAATGCTACATATAATTGGCGTGTAGTTGCCAGCGGCACCACAACAGGTGGAACATGGGTTAGTGCAGCGACAGATTCTGCCGTGGAGTACAACATTACCGGAACCAGCTTTACCACTGGCACAGGCAGGACATTAGCCAGCGGTTTTACATTTGGCTCTAACCAGGGTTCTGCGGTTGTCGACATCCTAAAGGAAGCGTTATTTTCTTTCCAATTAGAAAGAGATTCTTTTACTTCCACTCCCTTTGAGTTGACACTGACTGCCGCAGCGGATATAAATACTGCGGCTATTCACGCCTCAATGGACTTTGAAGAGATTAGTCGTTAATCAATGAGTTTCTTTCCAATTGTATCCAGACCTGGATTCCCCAGTGAACGGGCACAGTAAACCAAAGAACTCACCCGACTTCTCGATTGCTTTAATCGATACTTCCTGCACTTGTTCTACATAGTTAGGTAGTACAGCAATCTGATATTCGTCGTGAATGTTGGCACAGAATCCGTAATCTTTCCCGTGCTTTAATCCAGCGGCTTCCAGATCTTCGTGTAAAATACAGGTAGCTTTCTTCATTACCACAGCCCCAGTCGACTGAAGCAGTTGATTCAAAGCTGAGTGCCTGGAGCGGATTTGAAGATGCCTACCGTCGATCCCGACGAGGTAACCACGCGTCGTAATTCGCTCATCAATTTTATCTTTCAACTTCTTGATTGCTGGTAGATTACGGTAGAAAGTATCGATAGTCTTTTTCCCTACCTCATATTGCTGTTGCTCACTTAACGTTATATCGACGACGCTGCCTACTTTTTTAGCCCCAGCCCCGTACAGCAGGGCGTAAATTAGACGCTTACTCAGGTCTCTAGTTGCTTTCTGAATCTCACCTTGGCCGTCATAAATACCAAACAATTTGGCGTTATAAGTATGAACATCGAACCCGTCTGTACTCACAAGTTTTGCATATTCTCCGCCATCAAAATGCGCTAACCAAGCTCCGAGCGCACGTAACTCCAAACCTGCCGCGTCAGTACCGATCAACATCCAACCCTCTGGTGCCGTAAATAACGCACGACATTCAGCACCGTAGGTGTGTCCGACAGACGGAACTTGCGCCATGTTTGGAGAAACGTGGCTACAACGTCCGCTCACACAAGCATTCGTCTTGACGCCACCGTGGATCCGGCCGTCGCCATATCGCCGACAGTGTTTCAGCCAAGCCTCCTTACCGTCAGCGATTTGGCCGAGACGCTTATTCAGTAGTTGATATTCAGCGAGGACTTTAGCTTCCGGATATTTCTCTCCAAGGAGCTCCAGAACATCATCATCGACTTTCGGATTCCCCTTTTCGCTGTATTCGAACTTAATTTCAGGATAACGCTCTCGTAACCGATCGGCAATTTGCGTACGCGAACCGGCGTTAAACGGAGTGACCTTAGTTTTAAGTTTGCGTCCTGTTTTAGCGGAGATTCTTTCTTCGACAATAGGTGGGAATATTTCCTGGAGCTGATCGTCGAGCTCACCCCTACGAGCCTTAAGGGTGTTAACCAATGCGAAGGCCGCTTTCTCATTAAATGGGAAACCGAATTCCTCTTGGAGTGCCAT
>Ga0208783_10000046_pt1 | contig 68366 bp, 65 predicted proteins | sample DEB19_08_DNA_2_FD_184529 | JGI IMG/M metagenome (GOLD analysis project Ga0208783, IMG submission 184529) | Aqueous microbial communities from the Delaware River and Bay under freshwater to marine salinity gradient to study organic matter... | ecosystem: Environmental > Aquatic > Marine >... | reverse complement strand
TCGTCCATCAGCTCCTCAAGTACATCTAACTCATTCATGGTCAAGGAAGCCTCCATTCGAGTTTGACGTCATAGCCCTCGGCAAGGGTATGGGAGACTTGAGCGAGACGATGGAGTTCCATTAGATCGTCGCATTGAATCCTAGCCTCATGGCCTTCTTCGGATGTAAGGATGATGGAGTTGGTTCCCATGTCAAAGACAACCTCATGAGGTTTTCCCACGATCCAACTGTTGAGGTGGTTTGATTTGCCATAAAGATCAGGAAGTCAGTGGTGTCCATGAGTCAATCATACCATGGGTCGGGGATGGCGGTCAAGGGCCCTTGTGCCAGTTTGTCAAGTGTCCCTCACAACTTCCCTCCTACTGTCCCTTCATAGACCCGTGCCTGCTCCTCGTCTATCCAACCTTCCTGTAGGCCTTTCAGATAAAACCTAGTAGCGGCAACGCAATTCTCCAGCGTCAGAGATGTGATAAGTGTCCGATCGTCCTTCAGTGCGCAGGAGACATATGTCCCCCAGCGTTGTTTCCTCACCATAAACGCCTCGTCGTAAGGACCGAATGTCTCCGGTGGTTGGTTGGTTTTTGTCATAATCGATGTCGTTCCAGTGCCGGATCACTCCAGCGATGATGAAGATGTTGGTTAGTAGGTAGGTAAGGAAGATTATACTGCGTAGAATTGCAACCCTATCCGACTCCTTGTCGCAAGGAGATGCCTTCTCGCCTAGGGCCAATGCCCAGACTCTCCAGGCAGACTTATGCTTTTGCTTTGACATAGGAGTTAGTTAGTTAGTTAGTTGGTAATTAGTAACTTACTAACCTAACAACTTACGGATTTCTGCGATGGTATTCTTAAACATAGGATTGATAGGAGCATACACATCGAGAAAGTCCAGGCGTTCAAGAATAGCCTTTTTAGTATCGCCAAGTGTCACCACTCGAGGCGTCTGAGTCTGCTCAAGGATATACTCTGCAAGGGCTACCCCAAGGTCGGTTGTAGGAATCGAGATACATTCCTTCGCCCCAGAAATCCCAATACCTTGGTCAATGCACTCAATATATACGCCATTATTGTCTACTTGGACCTCGACTCGAGCAGTGAGATCTTCTCCAGAGTCGGGATTGGCATAGTCTTGGAGAAAGACACGATTGTCAAAGTGAGATACCGAGCCGTAAGTATACTTTTCCATGGTAAGAGTAAAAACATTAGGTTGCGAGATCATGATAATAGGTATTTATACCTAGTGGCACCTAAACTGTGCCAGATAATCGACCATCTCAGAAAGGTAGAGAGGCGTGGAGATACGGAGGATAGGGGTATAGCCGAGGTGGGAGTTGCCAGTCCTCAGCCAATGCCTCATAAGTTCTACGTCTCCACCCAAAACTGTCCAAAGGTGCTGGTATAGGTCGATGAGTAGATAGATGGATTGCTCTGTGTCGTAGGAACAGGACCGCGCGTCAATCTCGAGTATGCCGATTATTGAGTCCCGTGCTTTAATGAGAATCGGGTCCATTTTCTTCTTTCTGAGTCGGAATCAGTGAGGGGCGGCGGAACGCCGAGAACCCTCACTGCCACTTACAGTAGATCGTTGGGAATCTTGGCATCATGCGCGGCAATAAACGCCCTACATGCATTGGCAATCTCAGTTCCCCTCACCACATCGCCTGGGGGTAGGTCCATCTCATCGTAGATGGAGATATACAGATCGGTGAGAGTCTCTAGGTCGAGGACCAGATACGAGGCGAGTGTTTGCGATACCATGAATCTTTGGCGGAAGGGGATAGTGGCGGTAAGGGTCATTGGATACTCTCTAGCTCATCTCATGTGATCTGGGGCGTTCATTACCGCTTCACAGACGGCACGGGCTGCATTAGAAATTGGGGATGTCATCGAGTGGGGAGCCGTAGTTCCTCTCCATATTATACTGGGGGTTGATGCACCCAGAGGGTCGAGTGGACAGTTCTGGAAGTGTCCCACTCCGCTTGTCTTGAGCCATGGCCCATTGGCAGACCTTTTTGGCCAGCTCATCGTGGGAGCGGGGTTGGTCGGGACGGAATGCAAATCTTACTGTCCCGTCGACAATATGCACTCCGCATCGGGGACACGTCTGCCAACTTTGGGAACTTTGGGGGGTATTACTCATTGGATTGTGTTAGTACTATATACCCCCCAGAGATTGTCTTTTCAATGACATACAGACCTTCCCATAATGCAATGGCAACGTCAATAGCTTCTGCGGAGTACTTATCAAGGGTCTTTGTACTGCGGGCCTTGGGGATCTTCGTGAGAAGGAGCTCCTCTAGACGGGAGGAAAGCGACTTGAATTTGTCACTCTCTACCCAGGCCTCATTCACCAGGTACCTCATGCCCATGGGGGCAGGGTTGCGGTAGAAGGAGTATAAAGACTTGGCTTTGACCCTTGTCTGCTCATCGCAAAAACCTTCCTCTCCTTTGGCTTCAATTAACCTGAGGAGGGCAGATCGGACCTTGATGGTATCGAAGTAAGGCTTGGGGGATGAGGATTTTGACATGGGATTAGAAAAAAACAAAGTCATATAATCTTTGAACTAGTTCATATGCTTTGTTAAAAGTTTAAAGCCACCTATACTACTATACTCCACCCATGGGACTTTTCGACGATCCTGGTAAACTTCTTAACACAAACTTTGGCTGGGGACTGGCTCCTTACACAGAAGAAATAGACGATGACGTTCCCCCACCCGATTCTGAACGGCTGGTACTCTTCGTGGACGAGGAAGGAGTGGTGAATATCGACGGGAAAGTGGAGCTTTGGGGCGATAAAGACCCGATCAACGCGGCCTCTACGCCTTCCTTCTCAAAGGATAATTTGTTTGTCGAAGGGCTAAAAAAAGTAATTAACCCGTTCCCTACATATGGCTTACTTGCATACCCTATCACCCAACCAGGATCGGTGGAGGTATTAAGCACCAACTCACCCCTCGGGGCGATTACTAGTGGAGGGAGCGATGTTAGATTCCCTGGAAGCACACCTGAAGGGTTTGTGCCATGCGCAGGACAGGTACTAAAATACTCTGGCGGGGAGACGGTGGTGGTCCCAGATCTTTCCCCTCGTCAAGTAATTGGAGGGTCAGGTGACGGGGCAGGGGTGAGTACACAATACTTTGCTCCTCCTGGTTTCGCTTACCTCATGAAGGTGCCCGATGGATGGAAGGAAATGATACCTGATTTGACAGGGAAAAAGTTATCGGAGTTCGGGACTCCTGGAGGTGGGGGCTACTATAACCTGCCGATATAACCTACGGTTATAACCTGCATTTTCCTGCGTTTTTCGGACACCGCCCTGCCCGTGGTGGATAATTCATAATTTGTAGCCAGCGAGTGGGCACGACAGGGTGGCCCGGCTACCATTCCGATCAAATTGTCACATTTTACCACCCAACTCGACACAACAGATAGGCGGGGACAACTACAGGTTTAAGGATAGATAGGAGGTATTATATTATGCTCACCGCTTGGTTCTCAACACAAGTCCTTCCGGCGATTCTTAGCGCGGCCAGTGGTGCTGTTGCTGGGGCCGTTATTGCCGGATGGGATAAACTCGCAGCTAAATTCCTGCTCTCAAAGCTCGGACCTTCAGTAAAAACAATCTATAACATTGTTGATCCTATCCTTGATGGAAGTCTTCAAGGTTGGAAGGATAGCGACATCGATAAAGCTATCGCTCTCGCAGTGGAAGTTGCCCATGATGGTAAACTTGCTCCAGAGGAGATTAATAAGATTGTACGTTTAGTATCTAAGCAATGGATCCCACAAATTGCGTCTGAAAAGATTGAAAAAGGTCTTATTGGTGATAAGGAAAAAATTCTTGCAGAAAGAATCAGAAGCGCTGTGGATGCTAAATCCATCAACGCCCCTGAAACTTTACTTCTTCTTAAGAAACTCTATATGGACTGATCAAATATCAAAAACCGTTTTCATAAACCAAGTTTTAATCTTCTGCCTCCAAGACATCTTGGGGGCTTCTTTTTTCTCTACGACTTTTTCTTCTACTTGTTGTGGTTGGGGTTTGGGTTCATTTTTAATCTCTTCCAATGCCTGATAGATAGAAGGGAATTGCTTTGCGAAGATGTTGGCAATTGCGTCAGCAACCTCCATGTGTTCTTTCTGTGTGCCATTAGAACACCGAAGATCGATGTAATGCATCCAAGAACGAAGGGTCCCGGTCATGTAGATCCGACTTGGGGAGTTCATTGGGAGAACCTTACGTGCGGATTCCTTTGCAATGCCAACCTCAAGCATGTCATCATAGAGTTCTTGGGACTCGGCAAAGAGCATCTTTACTCGTTGTTCAAATGCCTTAACAAGTTCTGGGTCTAGATCGGCGATAGAGTTTTGGCGGTTCTTAGTGTCTTGGCGACGGAGTTCTGGGATGGGGATATTGCCAAGGTCTTTTACATCGGCGTAACGTTGGGAGAACTCTTGGAAGCTGAAGGAGCGATGGCGGATGATCTGGGCCGCAATATCGCGGGTGGTGTTAATCTCAACGCACATCGAGGCCATCTCAAATGGGCTCCAGTGGCGATGTTTGATGAGATATTTAATCAGTCGGGGAGCAGTGTCATAATTCCCTTGGTTTTTGGGTGCCGATACTCGCGCCATATCGGTGATCAGGTGCTCTGCTTCAGGCGTCACCCACATCAACTTGACCAGATTGGACATAAAAAGAGGGGCAGTGTATTACCCCTCAATTATATCACAGGATCAGTCTTCGATGAACATGACATTGGCTGCAGCGGTATTAATGTTATCTCCTGAAACAAAACCAACAGAGATCGATGCCTGAGGTGGGATCGCAATACGAAGAGATGAGAGATCGATAATCTGAGGAGCAGCGGATGTTACGCTAAATGCAGCAATAGGAGTATTGACCGCTGGGTCAATTGTTGTAGCAGTTGTTGAATACATTGCAGCCGTTTGTTGGCTGAAAGAGTTATAGGTTAACCCGTTGTTAATAATTGCATTGACATATACAAACATTGTGCCGGGGGCAGAAGATGCAATAGTTGCCAACGCGCTGATCTTTTGAACCAATAACTCTCGCGTATTGATCTTGTTGTTGAAGATAACTGGATTTCTTATAGTTAGAAGGTGATAGATAATATCAGTTGTATTCATCCCACCGGATCTATACCCCCTTGCTGCTGTGGGGTAGGTTGTTGGAACAATATCACCTTCAATCGCTCCGAGCATTGAAGATCCAATTACTTCAACTGCGCTACCACCCGAACCGGATGTATTGGCAACTACATATCCTACCTTGAGAGAAGGATTATCGAGGTGTGCAGTTCTATAACGATTGGTGTAGTGAATATGGTGGAAGAATACCATGTTACCATTATTTGGATCCTCAACAGCAAATCTAATCTCCCCCGCCCCAAGCCAACGGAAGTTGATCTGGTATACGTTCAGTTTTGTAGGATCCAAATCGATCTCGGACGGGCCAGTACCATCCAACTTGTCGACATTAAAATCTTCTTGATATGTCCAATCTTCAGTATGAGCAACTCCAGTCTGCAAGGCGCTTCCAGTTGCTACAATACCAGCACCGGAGACAGAAAACGTCCCGGCAAGTGGACCCACGGATGCACTTAAAAAACGAACTGTATTATCTAGTTGCTCTACTACCCAACCAGGAAACGACGCAGAAGCAACTTCTTTTGCGTTCTGAGTTGCAGTGCCTGCGGTTACGTTGGCGGTATACGCTACGCCATTAAGAGTAATTGTGACTGTACCGGGAGCAGTGGCAGGGGTTGTAATTGCAAATGAGTGTATATGCGCCTTACCACCATTCAGTCTTAGGATGCCAAATCTTGTCCCATTATATCCAACTTGAAGTGCCTGTTCTTGTGCAAAAAACCCTGCTCTCTGTGTATATCCAGTGACTCCCGTAGTGAATGCCGCGGTGAATCTGCATAGAGCACCTTGCCCTGAACGATATCTTACAGCTCTACGAGAGCGAAGAACTGCATAGGATCCAGGTGAAGTGGAGGTGGAGACGGACATCTCAGTGTCTACATTCACCACCCCGCCAAAAGCAGAATATTGCTCGAATCTATCTGGGTTGAATCCGTATATTCCATCGAGTTGGAACACAGGAGAGAGTTGAGCAACTAATCCCTCACCAAATGCTGTTGTAGAAGTCGCCGCAGAACTAGAGCCATAAGGATCTACAATAATCCCGCGCGAATCAGCGAGTTGATGGACGGTAAATGCTTTGTTATTTGCTACGCTGATAGGCTCATCCCACGGATGAGTCTCTCGTGGATTACTATAGTATGGCATGATTTATTCCTCAGAGGTATGTATCAGGTTCCCATTCAATCGCTCTAGTTGCAATATTGTTATTCACATCATAAGTAATGGTTTCAGTGGCAACAACTTTGCCACTTGCGCCGCCTTTCTTATACACAACAGAAGTAGGGCCATGGTTTGCTGTGGCCCCACTATGTGCTTGGTAATCATGGCCAGGAACTTCCCAGCCATTTTCAAATGCAGGAGTTGACATATCAAGTCTAGTATATTAGACTTTAAACTATCACTTTAGGATCCTAACTACATCACCGAACCGGAAATGACTATTATCAATCCCGCCTGGACTAATACACCAAAGTACATCACAATCAGGACGAGGGATATTCATTTGGGCATAGCCATCAGTAAACACAACCCCCAGAACCTGAGAAGAGACGTCTTCCTCATAAAGTTCTTGGAGTTTTTTCATCACTGGTGCAAATGACGTCCCTCCTCCACCTTTGATTTTTGGCTTATCAATATCACGGATATCGCCCTCTGGATAGAGTTCGGTATCGAAATACCACATCTCGCCCTCAGTGTTAGGAAAGGCATTTGTAGCAAACTTTACCTCAGCAAAAAACTCTGATAAGAGTTCCTCATCCACCGATCCAGACGTATCCATAAATAGGGCCACCTTGATCTTCCCGCCTCCAAGATCATCAAGATACATCCCTTGATGGATCATTCGGCGATCAAACCCCTCAAAATCAGTACGGGCAGAAGTAATATACTTATAGAGAATATCTTTCCAGTTGATTGTAGGTTCAAGGAAATCCTTGAAAATCCTACTCATACCAGCACCTACAGGACCCGCGTGCTTACTCCGAGCAATAGTTGCTGCTTTGTTAAGTACATCTTTCCAATTTGTTTTATTGGATCCTTCTTGAGGAGTTGATTGTTTACTTTTACCTTCTTTACCTCCTCCAGGTTGTAGACATTGGTTTATTTTTTTACTGCCATCTCCGTATTTATTTTGTATATGATCAGGGTCTTCCCTCTGTTTCTGCTTAAGAATGTTATATATCTCTCGTACACTAAGATGCTTCAAATCATCATCAGTGATTGCCTCTTTAGGGAGTGAAAGTCGATTGTCTTGGATAATCCCATTGACAACAATATCCGCGGCAAGATTAGCAATTAATGGTTCAGAATTAAATGCATCTTTAAGTCGTTCAATATGTTCAAGTGCCATATGAAGCACTTCATGGAGAAGGATAGAGCGGAAGTGTTCTGGAGTTTGAGACTCCATGAACTCCTCATTGAGCATTAGAACATCTCCGTCCGTAGCTGCGGTGGAAATTTCCTCCGTTATTTTGTATTTAGTATTAAGAAGAAGGGTGCCAAAGAATGGTGATTCTTTTAAGAGTTTTACCCTAGACTTAATCAGATTCTGTTCAATACTCATCGCAGGAGCTCCTGGTACTTGGTGAGAAACGCTTTGATCTGAGGATCTTTTGCAACTAGTTTGATAAAACTTCCTTTGAGATTATTAGCACTTAGTGCAACCATTGCATCTCCCATAAAGAGACCAACATAATCCTCTGTGGTGCCTTTAATAAGCCATTTAGCCCCGTTAAAGAAGTCTTGAGCAGTTTTAGCTCGGGACACGATCGCGCCACAAACTGCGTACATAAGCGAAGGCTCGTGGGGCACTTCCACATCCTCCCCTGAGAGGATACCTTGTACATCTGGGAGTTTAGAGTAAATAGTCTGATAAGCATAGAACTCCGCTGAAGTTCCTTCTCCAACAGCCGAAGCAATATCAATATCAATGTCAATAAGAGAATTGGCAAACTCCCAACTCCGAGGAGAAGGCCACGCAGTTGCATTCTTATTAAAGTCAAAGAGCAGTTGCGGGCGGAAGTTCAAGAACGAAATGATTTGCTCATTGATACCCGATTTAATTGCGTACTCTTTCCACGAGTTAAGGTCCGACTCAACATTGAAGTGGATGAAACGGTTTGCCACGGGTGATGGCATCTGAGAAACTGCAGCACGATCTTCGGCACGATTACCTGCAGCGATAATAAACCAACCCTCAGGGACCTTATAGTCACCAACTTGGCGGTCAAGGATGAGTTGTTGGGCAATTCCCATCATCGAGGGAGATGCCATGTTAAACTCATCAACAAAGAGAATACCTTGGCCTTCTCGCGGAAGGAACGACGGAGGGGCAAATTTTGCCAAGCCTTCTTCGACATAGGGCAAACCTCGGATATCGGTAGGGGCCAGTTGTGAGATGCGAAGGTCGATAAGCTCGAGGTCATTATCTTGAGCAATTTTCTTGACAACAGACGATTTACCTACGCCTGGAGGACCCCACAGAAATACAGAATGGGGAATAGATTTGTTGATAATTTTAGTCAGTGCCGACTGTACTTCTGAGATGGTTGCCATAGGCCCTCGTGTTTGTTCCTTCTCATCATAATAGAAAAGGAGGCCTAATGGACCTCCCTTGTTACAGTTGTTAATGTGGTTGGGTTATCACCAAATGGCAATGGACTTTGGTTTTTTCTCCTCTGGGACTAGTTTTTCCAACTCAATGGTAAGAAGTCCGTCAGAAAACTTCGCTGACTTGACCTCAACATCCTTCTCAATGGAGAATTTTACATTGAAGTCCCTTCGGGCCATTCCTCTATGGATGTATTCGCGGTCTTTCGCTTCAGTATCTCCTTTACCTGATACATATAGATACCCTCCTTCAAGTTTGATATCTAGATCTTCTTTCTTATATCCTGCTAACGCAAATTCCATGAAGGTAATATACGGGTTACCATCCATGGCACGATAGATATTATACTTCGGGAAACTCACGTTAGAGTTGGCAGGGCCGAAGAGCATATCCGTAAGCTGTTTTTCAAATTCAGTGGGTTCGAGTCTTTTACGGGAATATGGTGAAGTTACAAATAAATCAAGCATTGTTTTACCTTAAAAAAGCATAAAGTGATAATGGCGGACCCCGAAGGCGTCTCACCTATTATATTTTAATCTGCCTAGTAAAGAAAACAGGTGAGGAAAATACTACTTCTTAGGTAGAGATTCCTCACCAAGTAACCATTCCGCAAATAAAACTTTCATTTTTTTACTTGAAACTCCGCAAAAAGCCGCCGCTTGGGGGACGTTCCAATGCGCTTTATAAAGCATCTCTGCAGATTTTTTAAACCTATCCTCGTTCATTTGTTTGCAATAATTCCCCAACCTGTACCCATCCCCTCTACCATCCAACGCTTGTTAAAATTAGCATAAGAATAACGCTGAGAGGCACCATTAGTGGAGCCATAATATCCGCCATTAACAAGATCCAATTCGCCATAGGGATCGTGGATGATATATTGAGCATTAGCTTTATCGTATCCAATGATACACACCCAGTGTCCACCGCCCGTTGGCGAGGAGACATGGCCATGGTGAAGAATACCAACAGGGACGGGGATACCCTTTTCAATTTGAGCTTCAATATCCTTTTGAGATAGAGACTTACTAAAAGTAGCAGTTATACCTAAATCACGAAGTGCTTTAATTTGAGCATTGGGATCGGTAGTATCTCCGTATCTGAAGACATAATTTTTCATATAAAAGTCGTCTTCCTGCTCCGTGACATCGATTGCTTTGGGGTTTAGGAAGTCTGCCATCATTGCACATGAGCTGGAAAAACACATGCGATGGGCATGGGTTGTACGACTATCACGTTGAGGGAAATACTTCACCTGAAGGATATGGTGACCTTCTGGTTTGTAAACTACATCTTGAGTGCCTTGGACTTTCCAATGTGGGTTGTAGATATACCAGATCCCACCACCATAGTCTAATGTCACTTTAGAGTGAATACCTTCGTCAACTATATCTATGACCTGATATCCTTTTCCTTTTTGTACTAATTTCTTCAGGTTGAAGTCTAGTTGATATGATTGGAGTGGCTCTTTCTTAAGTAGTGTATCTTGAAGAGCTACTATTTGTTGTTTTTCCATTTTCTCCTTTTTTAATCCTTTAGACCAAAGTGCTCCTTCAGCAACTCTACGACGTTTTAGTCCTTCTTCAACATTGCTGCCAGGGTTTCTATAAAGTAACAATGCATCTGGGATCAAGTCCCATTCACGATTTCTTAGTCTTCTAGATATAGTTTCAAATCCTTCTGAACCATAGAACCTCGCGCCTAGATTATAGGCAAAACTTAACAAGGCTCCTACTTGTTCATCAGACATCTCATTGAAGTAAGGGATTTTAGTCAGAGATGGCATATAAGCAGTGTCTAGTTGATAAATCAACAGACCATCCGCTTCTTCTTGAGAGATAATCTCGCCTAAACTAAAAGGAGAACCATCTTTTTTCTTGGTAGATCCCCACCCCACAGTGTAGGGTTTTCCGCCACTAAGAGGATCGGGATAGGCTTTAAGATGGCAACCTTCAAATCTTTTAATAAGTTCTACTCCGCAACTGGGTAATTTCATTCGTCATCCTCTCCATCCCCATCTCCGTCGCCAAAAACTGGGGGATAATCACGAGCTTCAAACTTAACTCCAAGGATTTGATCTGAACTATCAATCTCTTCCACCTCAGGGTGATTAGGGGATGATCTCATAAGTTCTCTGATCTTCTCAGGGATAAATTCTGGGCTTTCTTCTGCTGCACTTACTTTACCCCAAGATGTTTTCTTTGCTTTGTCTTGAGATTGAAGTCCGCTGATGTCATTAAACCGGTTGAAAAAGGCAGTTTTCTGAGAGATCTCTAAAGACTTTTCTTTATTACGAAGATCTCTTTGTGAAATAAAATCATTCAGAACTACCATCCAAGATAAGAGTCCTAAACCCCAGGTGGAAAATAAAAAGATATAAAGGAATGCTGTGGTCATAGAAGCTCCTATGATAGGTATAACTTATCCTACTTTAAACGACGAAGGGGGATCTGTAAACCCCCCTTAGCATAGTTTTAATATTCGGATGTCCCTACTTAGAAGATTTAGCTCCGTTGCATCTCCATTTCTTGCGGGAGAGGCACATTGGAGTGTTTTTGTCAGGACCAGAGCAATCCATTCCTTCCGACTTCATGTCACCCAAGGATCTGGCACAGTAGGCATCGCCTTTTTTGGTACCTGGGGCGATGGTATAGCCTTTGGCTCCGTAACGAACCTTGCGAGTATTCCCTGTTTTAGGGTCTTTATAAGTATGAGTATACTTCTTACCATCGTCTGCATAGTCAGTTTGCTCTGAGTATTCTTTAGACCAGTACTCATACTCCTGCTCAGACATGTCAGTCTCATCAGCTGGGTCCTCCTCAGTCTGCTTATCATGCTGACCTTCTAGGTGTTGCTTTTTGTCATATGGAGATGGAATCTCACCGAAGGTGGGGTCAACTGACCAACCATCTGGAATCTCAATCTTTGTAGACATTGGAACTTACACTCCAGCCATCAGGAACCGAGATTTCTGAATAATCATCACACTCACAGTTATCCGAAGAAGACTTAGGTACACAGTTAGGAACAGGTTTGCCACCTTTACCCTTCTTCATTCCCACCATCTCATAGTCCTTCCAGCAGGGATCGGAATCTTCGGCATTGTCGGATGTCTCCTCATCCTTACCCATGGCTTCTTTGATGGCAATATCCTTTGCCTTCATGTAATCATCGGAATCAACATCCCCATCTTTGTCATAGTCTTTTCCCTCGGCAGAGTCATACTTTGACTTCCCAGCTTTATCGAGGGCGATGGCGATGGCTTGTTTTTGTGGTTTGCCAGATTTCATCTCATTTTTGATATTGCCAGAGATAGTTTCTTGGCTAGATCCTTCACGAAGTGGCATGGTGAGTAAAGACTATGTATATAGTACTTTAAACTATTTACTTTCCCTGCTCCTTCCAGCCTTCTGGGGGCTGGGGTTTTGTACTTTGTACCTCGAAGAAAGCATCAGTACTATCATCCTCAAGTGCTTTCTTTCGCATTGCGAGACGTTGTTTCTGAGCTTCTGTTAAATTTTCGTAGGGTCTTGACATGATGTGTAGTTAGTCGGCGTCTGTTAGATAGATAACTTTAATCTTACCAGTCATAGTTTCGTTACCTCCCCAGCTTATACCTGGCCAATCTTTAATAGATTCTTCTTTAACACTTGCAACTTTGAGGTTTTTATCTCTTTGCATTAAAGATTCTCTTTCGGACTGGATGTCGGATAGAGGAGCAATGTTCTTAATATTTTTTCCTTGATAGATAGTGATAAAGTTTGTCTTTGAAGTACTACCATGGTAGAACGAGTCAAGAATCTCATTGCGGCCATGCTCATCGCCTTCATGATCGTCGGTATAAGAGGAATATCCTTTGGATACGTAAATATCTCCGGGTTTCAAGTTATTGATTGCTTCAACGTCATCTTTATATTGATTAGAGATCTTATTCATTCTATAGAACATACCTACATTTGGATGGTCTGGAATTTGATTTAGACCCTCATCCATTGTATCTACAATTTGATTGAAGAATTTTATATCATTGTCATCAAAGGATTTTGTTTTTCCTCTAATCAAAGCATTGAGATCTTGATATAAAGATCCACTATACTCTCTTAAGGCATATTTTGCTTCTGGCGAGATTTGTTTTACTGCATCTGGATCTCCACCATAATCCCCAGCATATGCAGAATTTAATTGATCATCAGCAGCCTTAACAATATTCTTATAGTTTTTCTCGTTATACTTATTAGAGTTAGCGGGTAGATTGAAGTCGAGTTTTGGACCCTGCTCAGGGAACGCCTTTTCTAGATCTCCACGGATTTTATTTCTTACTTTATCCGCCCAGTTAGGGTCTTTGGTATTCATCACAGAGGCATATCTAAATGCTCTTTCCATGACTTGATCCACTCCCTTCCAAGATATGCCGTCTCTTTTGGCAATATTATTCGCTTCTTGTGCAGCAATGGAAAGTATATCTACCCTATTAGCAAAAGCTTCTTTAACTTCAGAAGGTAGATTAGAAGCTGCTACAGTTTTTTTAAGTTTATCTCCTTCTAAGCCGATATACGCAACTTGGTTTGTCCAAAGATCTTCATAGTCTGACTCTTGAGCATTACCCCAAAACTGCTTGCCTTGGGTACTTGAGCGGAGGGTCCACATCTCCATCGGCACAGAATCAAAATCTTTTTGTTCACCTTGCGCTCTATAATTGAAGGTTCCACCAGAATCAATTCTCAACACCCGGCCTTGCTTATCGACCATCATATTGTCATTGGCTAATCCAGCATAATCCCAGTTAGCAACCAATGCGTCAGCGGCAAGAGACTTTCTTACTTTGGAGTTTACATCGTATTTATCTAATTCGTCTTCACTAAGATCATTAATGGTCTTAGAATTAGGCATGAAGTCATTAACTAACTTACCATCGATAAGTCTGGATTTTATTGCACTAGTTGGGAGATGAGGGGCGAGAATTCCATAGACCTGATTAGCAGCAAATTCGGCGTTATTCTGTCCTTTAGCCCCACCCTCCTTAACTACAAATTTAGGATTACCTTCTTCGTCTGAATAGAGTTTAGGCTGAGTGGAACCAGGCAGAGTTTTTGTAGGTTTATATACCTTACCTTGGTAGGTAATATTCCCATTATCATCAAACTTTGGTTTTAGATGAGAAGTCCAACCATCATCTTTTGATTTCCATCCTTGGGGAGTCTGTGGTTGAGGAGCCGCAGGCGCAGGCGCAGGCGCAGGCGCAGGTGTTGATGGCGCTGACGCTTTACCAGTTGCAAGATCATGCATCTTCTGCTTATCTTCTGGAGAAGACTTATCCCAGTTAGTCTTTATAGCATTCTTAGCAACGTCATTATACTTCGAAGAATTGAGGATATCTTGAAGCATTTTGTTATCTGCATCATCGGCACCCCCTCCCTTGCTGCTAGGTGCAGGCGCAGGCGCAGGAGCGGGGGCAGGCGCAGGAGCAGGCGCGGCAGGACTTGGCTTATTCTCCTTGCCTTGTTTGGCCTGTTCCTCTGCCTTTATCTTTTTAGCATGCTCAAGAAACTTCTTCTTCTGCTTAGGATTATAGGTGTCCCAAGCATCGCTAAGTAGGGAAGCACTATTCCCCCACTTCAATTTATACCCCTCCATCACCTCGTCAAGCATTTGCTTGTCCGCCTCAGGAGAGAGTTCGTCTTCCTCTTTCTTCTCAGGCGGTTGGTTCTTTTTTGAGGTAGTATCCCCTCCAGGTTGTTGTACTTTCCACCCGTCAGGGACCTGGATGTCAGAGCCCGGTTTTTTTGTATCAGTTTCAATTTCTGGTTTTGCGGACTGAGCAGGGGACTTAGAGTTACTGCCCTTTAGCTCTTCCTTTTTCCCTTCAGGAGTTTTTAACTCTTCAGTTTTTACGCCCTTAGTCTTTTTTGAAGCAGAGGTTTTTTTACTAGTGTTGTTACGCCGACCGGCTTTGGCATAGGCAATAGCCGCTGCCTGGGCAGGAGTATATTCCTCTCTAGACGGGTCTTTATACGGAGGGTCATAACCACACCCGTCTTTATCTAAAATACATTTAATATTCTCTTGGATAACTTTATCCGAAGAACCTTGGCGAAGTGGCATGACACTAACAAAATATCCTCTTTAATCCTTAAACTTAATCAACCATATACGAAACTACTAGTCCTTCTTTTAGCATCAACTCATTCATCGATATAGTCTCGTTGTCTTTGTATAAAACGCCCAGTACCCTACCATACTTATCTTCTCTGGTAGTCTCTATTATTAAACTTGAAAATGTACCGAGCTGTTCAGTGAGCCAAGTTTTAGCTTTATTACCCAGGGCTTTTTCGGCTAGGTCTAGTGTCCTAGTTTCTGGAGCATTTATACCCTTGAGACGAACTCTTTGCGTAATAACTATATTAAACCCTAGGTCTATCTCCAGGTCAACTGTATCCCCGTCGATCACCCGTTTTACACTTTTTACTTTATATCTATACATCTCTGCCCTCTTGTCTGTGTATCCAGTTTTTTAAATCTGCAACGTAGGTTCTTAGGAAGTTTGCCTGCTCCAAATGCCACTTATCCCCAGTTCTAAAATATAGTTGGGTGTGGTTATCTATGGCTTTAAGAATGTTGTGAATTGGAGCATTCCAGCATTCCCTAACCGGAGTGTTCCATTCGCGGGGCATATCATGGCTCCTTAGAATGCCAACCTTCGGGGACTGTAATTTTGACCTTCTGTTCTTTACTTTGGAAAAGGTCAGGACCTTCAGTCATATCCTCCTCTTCTTTTTTCTTAGGGGAGGAAAGCATTCCTTCTCCACCGGCTCTTGCCTGATCAAGATTCATCATAGTCCTAGCATCTCATCGAGTATTCTGTCATCGATGACCTTACCAGTATTGATCTCTGAAAGGGCATCACGTTTTTCTTCTGCATGGCAGACTTTTGTGATTTCTTGGAGAAGGTTGAGGACATTAGCCCGCTCCCACTCTGGGATTTCGCCAAGGGCACTCAACTCTTTAAACTTCTCAAGGATCTCCACAAGGAGAATATGAGAAAGCTCCCTGATGGCGATCCAGTTATCCCTCACGTCATCCTCCTCAACGTCTTCTTGGAGTTGATGAGATTGCTTTACTAGGGAGATTAGTGTCTTACCCACGTGGGCAATGGACTTAGGACCGATCTTCTCAAGGTCGATAGATTGAATCTGGTCGATGATCATCTGCTGAGCATCAGAGCCAAATTGTGAAAAGTTTTTATGAATGCGACTCATGGTCTAAATGCGTATTTAACAAAGGCTGGCTGACTTCCTTCTACTGAATAGAATACAACAATCTGCGCGCCGCCATCCTCGGATAGAGATACTTTAACCTCTAATTCCACACCTGTGGGAACTACTGAGCCTATTTGGGACCGGATAGTTTGGGCGAGAGTATATTCATCGATGGTCTCAAAAAGTAACTCTGGGATGCCAAAGAATGGCCGGTAGACCCTCTCTCCAATGCGGGTTTGTAAAACTTCTAAGATTTGTTCACCGACTCTGTCATAATTAGAGGAGAGTTTTAGTCCTCCTTTCCCATTCAACTCAAGGGGGTACTTAAGTCCACGGAGGGCTGTGTCCGCTAAAGATGGACCAGATTGTTCAGAGAAAACAATACTTGGGTTTCTTCTCTCGAATTGGGTATTCTCGTATCTGTCCGCGTTGATTCTGTCACGGAGAGCGAGTTGGTTTTTGATATTTTGGAGTTCGTTTGTATCAACTCTTGAGGTTATTTGTGGTAGGTTTATCATATGACCGTGGCTCCTCTAGTTATCATATTGCCAGAAGCTTTTTTCATTCCGTCATCTAGGATCTTAATTACCGCGGGTTGGATTGCAGCGGCGATGTCATTACCGGCAAGGCCGGTGGCATTAATTGTTACATTAAAGACAATATTTTGTGATCCACCATTACCAGAGGCTCTTGATGACAGTGTGTTAAGTTCTCTATTGGTAAGTACCGTGCCTGATTCACCTGGGGTAAAAATTTCAGGGCCTCTCTCTCCAACAATATAAGAGGTTCCTTTAATCACAGGACCACCTACCTCTCTTCCAGTAAAAGATCGTTTGATATTTTCCCAGGTATCAAGGACCGCCTTGCCAAGATTAAAATTTTTCACAGAGTCCAGCATTGATGTCCCGAGTCCGACTGCAAAGTCTTTCATTTTCTTTGGCAATTCCTGTGTGAAGTAACTTATTGTATTTTTAATACTCTCAGGGAGAAGATTCATCACCCAATCTTGGGCAGTTTTTATAGCAAAATTCCATCCACTTTGTATAGAGTTTATCCCACCGGAGATAGCGTTAGAAATAATTTTCGCTCCATCGGATAAAGACTTACCAATATCACCAATAAACCTGCCTACAGCATCTCTGACTCCCTTGTCCATTAGTGGAGCAGCGCCACCAATCACTGCTCCGATTATAGCTCCGGCAGCTGTACCAATTCCAGGAATTATCGAGCCAATCATCGCCCCGGTGGATGCTCCAGATAGGGCTCCTCCGCCAATTTGACTGAGAGCCATAACATTTTCCCCGGTCTCCCCACCAATACTCTCGCCGAGCATTGATCCGCCTAACATTATACCTCCGCCAATAAGTCCAGTAACCCCACTCCCTCCGCCTCCACGGTAATAACTACCAATCCCACGGCCCATTCCACCGATCCTTGCACCAAATTTTCCAATTCCACGACCCATCACCGCCCTGGTACCACCAAAACCATACCGTCTGTTAAATCTAGCTGCTGCGCTGAGCCGACCGCGGTCGATATATCCAGGTACTGCCTCAGATGCCGCAGTATCAATTACATCTCTACCAAATCTAGTGAATGGATTTCTATTACCAAGTGCTTGACGACGAGCGATCTCTTGCCTACGAGATTCTAACATCGCCTCCTCATTAACGCTACCCATGTAGGGCCGGTATTGACCATCTGCCATAGTCCATGGCTCAGCAGAACCATGCGGTAGAGGGCCGATGGGGGTACGATATTGAGAGCCATATTTGCCAATCTGCAGTGGTCCTTCCATCTGGAAGCCTCCAAGAGAAGTGCTGTATTGCCCTTTGACAAATTGACGTTGGAAGAATTCACGGTCTCTGAATTGTTGCTGGGACTGTGCAAACTCCCTATTGAACCTATTTAACTCGTTGGTTTCGCGAATGTTTTGGAACATTGGATCCAGCGAGTATCTATCAGGTTGATTTCTTACAGACGAGATAAGGTCATCTAAATCTGGTGGAATGTCAGGACCCGCACCTCCTCCTCCTCTTCCTCTTCTTCCTCTTCTTTCCTCTCTACCTCTTCTTTCCTCTCTACCTCTTCTTTCCTCTCTACCGGAAGTTACACGATTTCTTCCGCCTCTCCTCCCAAGTCTATTTTGGACAGCATCCCCAAACATCTTCATTAGCGTATTTCCGCCAGGAAGAGCAGCAATAAGACTTGCTGCAAATCCCATAACGCCCATAAATACAGTTTTACCGAATGCGGCTATTACTCCAGTCGCTCCTAAAAATCCTAAAATACCCCCACCAATTCCATTACCAAGTATCTCAGTGAAGAATCCAGTTAGTCCTTTTCTTATTACTTCAAATACTCCAGCAAGTATATCCAGTCCTTTTTGACTAAATAAAATTTTAAGTCCTTCACTAACTGCAGTTCCTAATATTTTACCTACTTGACCTGCATAGGTTCCTAATACTTCCGCTATTGTATCAGTTTGCTCCTTAGTGTCTAGATTTCTAAAATCTTCTCCTATTCTTCTTATAAATGAGCTAATACTTCCACCAACATTAACTATGAAATTTTGAATAACTTCTTTGTTTATGCTAGGGAACTGAGGGGGGTTTTTGGCAATATCGTCTAAGTTTCGGATAAAACCAACTATACCATCAAATGCTGATTTAACTATTCCAATGATACCCTTAACTAAAGGGTTGTTGAGTACATCATCGATAAGATCAGTAACATTTTTTATTAGGTTGGTGATGAACCTAATTCCCCTGCCGAGAAACTTAACTGCTGCGTCTTCCCCTCTGACTCCGAAAGCCTTGGCCAGTTCTCTGCCCAGGGTCTTGATGAATCCGCTCTCGCCAAAAATACTCTCAAATAGTTTTGTGGTTTCTTTGAACAGAGTTGTTGGAGCCTCACCCGTCTTCAGAGTGAACTCACGCATCGCTCCAAAAAGACCAACCTTCGGATTGAAGAGAGATGCAGAGAACTTCGCAAGAACTACTCTAAATCCACCGGACTCTTTTGCTAGTTCCTCAAGTTCATTAACATTTAAATTCTTGATTACATCTTGGAGAATTCTTGTCCTATCTTTTATTGATATACTGCCAAGGTCAGTACCACCACTGATATTACGTAGTTGAGCACCAATTACTTTTGAAAGCGCGTCATCAGACTCCTCCAACTCCATCGCATTGGTCTGACCCGTCGCGATCTTCTTAAAAATATCCGCGGCATTATTTCCCAATCCTGCTTGGGACGCGAATGTCTGGATACGCTGGATATCTCCTAAAATCGCCCCTCTTTGCCCAAATGATAAGTCTCGTGAGAGGAACGGGGCAGTTGCGAGGGACTTCTGGATATCAGATACTGTGCCCCCAGTTTTAACAGCAACATCACTGAGCGCCTTGGAGAAGTCCTCTGTGATTCTTGCTGAGGCTGCTTTGGAGAATCCGGTATAGATGTTAGTGAGTTGAGCAGCCTGGTTTTCGGCAGCCTTGAGGGACTGGGCGGAGGCTAGCCCCTGTTCCCCCATGCTTCTCTGAAACTCCCTGTTGATCTGGGACAGAGCATTACGAACTACATCGAGTTTGAGTCCCGATACGAGGAATTTGTTATCAAGTTGGGAGGAGAATGTCTTGAACTCACTAAGAGCTCGTTGAGTATTCGCCCGTATGTCTAGGATTACTGATGAAGTTGCCATTGGTTATTATAATCTCTCTATAGTGCTAGACGGATTTGATTGGAATCTATTACAACCACCTTCAGTATATGCCCTTTTAATGACCTCTCCTACTCCCCCTGCGCACTTAGATAAAATAGACTTATATTTATTATCCACTTCAGTCTTTTTTTGTGGAGTATTTGCTAATTTATATTCTTTAGCATGATCCGCTGATATTCCGTAAACATTTCCAGTTGGAGTAAGACATTTTCCAACTATATATTTTGCGAAAAATGATTTATAAACTGGGCTATTTTTATATTTTGTTAAAAGTGAAGTATATTTAGCGAGACCGGTTTGAAAAGATTGAGCGAAACCCGTCCCAAAAATTAATGCACTTGTGTTTCCTACTATAGAAGATCTGATTGATTTGCTTACTTCCATAGCAGCATCCGCATCAGATTGAATATTTCTACATTTTTTAAAATCAACCTGAGTTGGTGTTTGAGACTGAGGGTTTTGTGATTTTTGATCAGGTGCTTTATCTTCAGGAGATCCTGTGGGGGGAGCAGTACTTCCTGCCCCAACATTTCCATTGTTGTCCTCAGTGGGATCATAGACCATGGGAATCTTGCCCGGTCTGGCAACATCTACATACCCATCATTAATTGTCCACTCGGGAATCTGCTCAAGGGTAAAGGACAACTCGGCATTGACTACCATCCCCTCATCCCACATCTTCTCTTTAATAGAGATGTCCTTAATCACACATGGGCCAAACACCCTCTTCCCCCATACAAACTCAAGGATAGGAGGACCTGCCTGGCCCTCACCATCTCTTGCCATGAAGAGTTCAAATATACCCTGCTCCAACTCCTCCACCTTCCGGCCAAATACATACCCATTGAGAAGTACTGAGTTGAACTTCAACTCGGCGTTTTTATTATGACTCCAGTTGAGTGGCTGACCGGAGTTTCCTTTGTCACTCACTCCCCAGGTCTCTGCAGCTTTGAACTCTGGACCCGCTGTTATCTCCAACTCAGATGGATTGAAGAGGAACTGCCACATGCCTTTGGCAAGAGTACCGCTCTTTGCCAGAGCTGCCTTGTCTCCATTTGCTGCTCCAGCGGCGCCTTGGTAGCCAATTTGATCTGGTTTGTTACCGAAAGAACTTTTTCCTATTTTTGAGATGGTGTTTACAAATCCGTTAGGATTTGCGGGTTTGAGTTGACCCACTCCAGGGAGTTTATAAGCAGTGAAATCTACATTGTACTTTTGATCAAACCCAGCCACAGACAACCCAGGTTTAAATACCTCATCGAGGTACTTGCTTCCATCGACCCTAGGAACTTCAGTTAACAAATCATCCTGTCTACTTTTCTGTTTGGTAAGATCTGTGGAGAGGGTAACATTGCTCAAAGGTAAATCCCCAGCGGTATCTCCTTGTACACCTACCTCCGCTCCCCCCTTTCCAGATGAATAAAAACTAAAGAAGTCATCTGCTACACGATCATTTGCTCTTACATCTCTATACTTATATGTATCTGCAAGATAGTCAGCTGCTGGACTATTTACAAAAGTCTTGGGTAATAAGTAACTTTCTCTTAGTTTTTGTTGTAATTGTACTTGGGAATCAGCAGCTGGATCGAGTTGGGTGGCATCGACAGTTTGTGATGCTGACTCTGCAGTTGTTTTACTCCCAGGCCTGGACCAATACCGGATGTATGCAACGGAGTTACGTAGAGCACCATCGCCTAATGGGCCTTTTACTGCAAACTCAATGCTATCAAGAGCCGAGGCGACATCGAGATTACCCCCGAGAAGACTACGATGGGAGGAGTAGGTTGGCTTTTCCCCAGCAGTTTTTCCCTGCTCCCCCGCATTTTCTACATTCGCGCGGACACTTGCCTTAGCAATATTTTGTTTTATTAAATCCTCGCGGCCAGGCATGGGGGAGTTATTGCTATATCTATATTTTCTTTAAACCTTCAGGTTACTATTGATATTTCCAGATGTAAGGGCGGGTGGAAGGTGGAGTTGGTGGGGATGAGACAGTTGTATTAGGTGAGGATCCTTGGCCGGTTGACAGTGCTGAAGTTCCTTGAAGTCCAGATCCGTCAATATTTGAGTCTACTCCAAACTCACTCTGCGGGACGTCATTAAACTCTGATCCCCAACTATCTAGTTTATCTCCAGTACCGCTACTTGTCATATCATTAACTGGTCTCCAAGCGCTTCCTCCAGAATCCCATAGTGGTTCATCACGTAATGGAGCGTCCGCGTCTGTCTCATCTGATTCCCAAAGAGCTTCGGTTCTTAGCGGTGCGTTTCCTTCTCCAGAATCCCACAGTGGTTCTGGTCTCAATGGTGCATTATAATCACTCTCATCTGAGTCCCATAGTGGTTCATAACCTCCAACTGCCTGAGTGGGAACCGGATCGATCCCCCAAAGTTGACCATTTGTTAAATTTGTCCTGACTGGTTCTATACTTCTTTTGGGTTTAGAGCCAAAAGAAATAGTTTGCACAGTTGTTTCTGGGCCCCAGGCATCTAATTTAGGATCATTATACGCCATATTACTACTCTATATAGATAACTTTAATCTATACAGGCTCATCGGCATGATCCGAACTCCATTGAATGGCGCTGAGAACAACATTACTAGCATCCCAATCCCAATCGGCAAAATGAGGATTCTTCTCAATGCTCTCAAGCATCCATTGATATGCTGCGCTTCCTACTACCTCCGGCATCCTTGCCAACCTCGAGGCATTCCTCCATACACATTCATATCGAGACCCTTTCTTCCCATTAAATGTCTCTACGTCTTTGAGGATTCCGAGGACTTTCTTCTTGACATAAGACCTCTTGGCGGCAGTCAATCCACCAAGAATCTTACGCTGGAGTTTGGAATCTCCCCACTCCGATCCTTCGGGTTTGGCGACATTTCTCTCAGACTTGGTTAGGTATTGGTCTGCATTAACTTCTTGAGCGATCTTCTCCAGATCTCCAATCGATGCAACATATTCAGCCTCAACAGAAATAATACTATTTGGAGTTGAGCCAAAATATAACCGAGCAACATCAATACATTGTTTATCGCCATCGAAGGCGTAGGCCAACCCTGTAGAGATTTTTTTGGCTGTTTCAAAATCACTTACCTCCCTATCCGTGAAGATAATCCCTCTGTGTTTTGGATGCTCGGGAGTGGAGCTGAAGCTATGATGGATTATAGAAAACTTTAGACCAAGTTCGGCAGCTCGGAGTTGGATCTCCTCGGTGGATTCACCATTGTCGAAGTCGATAGCAAACACTTGGCACGACTTGAAGAGACCCTCAACCCTTCTCGGCCGTTTCCAATTAGGACAGATGTTAAACACAAAGGGACTCCAGGTTTGCCCACGGGAGATGAATCGAGCCAGAGACTTCGGAGTCACATCTTCAATGTTAGAACCGAGGCGGGCTCCAATGACTCTTACTTCGGTCTTAGGATTACCGAATTTATCTACCTCGGAGCCATACTGGAGTTTCGGAGATGGTTTGTGGTCCCACTGCTCATCGTCAAGGGACACGGAAGCGGAGATTTTAGTCATGGAAGAATTCTATCAAAGAACAGAGAAAAATTTAGCCCCTCTTAACATATTGTCACAAATAGCCCCCTCACACTTTCTGAGGGTCGTAATCGGGACTGTAGATCCACTCCACGTTTGCTTTGTTCCGGTCATTGTAGATAGGTTCTAGTTCTTCTTCGTTCATTTGCTCTACGATCTTCTTACCCAGTTCATAGATCTTATTCTTCTCGCCCTTGACCATTTCCCAAGTACGGACAATATGCGTCATCTTCTTACCCATAGAGAAACCATCACGGAGGCGGAGAACATCAAATACATTCTCGGTGGTCAGAGCAACATCCTTATCATTACGGTAGTTATTGAAAATCTCGTAGGCTTTGTCAATAGACGTAATGAGGAGCTTCCGTTGTGCCCAGTAGGGGTGCCATTGACTCCGATGGCGATCATTCCAGTCATCCTTGAGTAGATTGCGGAACTTATCGGCTCTCTTATCAATCATCAAGAAGCGGGTAGCTTCAAGGATCTCTGCCAAGGACCCAAGAGTCAACTCAGGGAGCCAATTGCCCTCGGCTTTACGTTGACGGATGGCATAGGCCAAGAATCCGAAACGGATGAAACATTCAAGGGAGTTTTTGTGGATTTGAATCCGCATATAGGGAAGCAGAGATTCAGAGTAGAAATGGACATCCTCTGCATCTTGGCACTTACCCAAGAAAAAGTCGGTACAGTCACGAAGAACTCGGAGGTAGAGTGACATCGGATCAGTATCATACTTCTCGCACAACCACTTAATATGAGAGCCGGGGTGGATGTCATGGCCTTCCTCTTGACTCATCTCCTCAAGCTCGAAGAGGCGATAGGTGGAGATAGGAGCAAGGCGGCTAATCGCTCCAGAGTCAAGAGAATAAGTGATCTCTGGCTTCCATTCATTACAGTTTGCCAAGATGACAGTATTGGCAACTACCTCAACAGCATCGACACCCTTATTCTCGATCTTTTCCGTCCCTCCAGTCACAACAGACTTAAAGCTATGGGCCTTGAGCATCTTCTCCAAGGACTCCAAAGTAAGGTCGTCGTTATAGGCAAGGTGGGAAGTAATTACGGAGCCTTGGTTGAAACGGGAACCAAAGTCTCCCATGGCAGAGACGTCATACCCGACATACTTCATGGCGTTGAGGATACCATTGAGGGTGATGGTCTTGCCAACTCCAGGTTCACCAATCACAACTCCTGCCTTCCTGAACCCATGCTCGATGATATCTCCAGTACCAGGATGGACAGATCCGCTCCGGCCTACACATGCCCTGCCAATGATCAACTTGATCATTTGAGCCTCGTGATAGGGAAAGATCTTTACGATATCTTCAAAGGTCAGTTCTTGAAGTTCTTCGGTAAACCAATCTTTCTCAGGGATATAGGCATAGGTCTCTTCAATAGCTTTTTTATTACCTTTGTTCTTGTTGGGAGAGTGAGAAATACCCAGTTTATACTGTCCACCTCCCATCTTTTTGTGACGGAGAGCCTTGAGGTTTTCTAGACCAAGGACATGGTCAGTAATCTCACTACTCCGTCCACTGCGATAGACAAAGAGAGGCACAGCAAACTCCTGCTCTTCTGCGCCGATCTCTTCGATACATGTCTCATCAAGAATCAAGTCTTGGGCGGCTTCAAGGCGGTATTCAGAAGCTGGTACCAGAAACTGGAACCACTTGGGATACCGGATACTTTTCGGCGCCATAGGATCCATAGAAGGATCATGTTCTTCGTAGAGAGAGTGGAAGCTTTGAAGTTTAGCATTGTAATCAAAACGAAGATGATAGCCTTTGTTCTCCAACCAAGCGAGAATCGATTTGTACATCTTCGAGGGGCCTTTCACCCCAAGAGTCTCCTTTGCCGAAGAATGTCCTTGTTTTTTAGATTCTGCTGCCATAAAGAAAAAAGTCCCAGGTCTCTGGGACTATTATAGGATAGTTTGGGTCAGTCGTCTAGGACTCCAACAAGTTGTTTAAAATCGTTCACAACTGAATCTCGGAGGTCCTTAAGGGATTTAATTGTGAGTCGGAGGTCTTTGATACACTTCTTATCCTCCTCTTCTTTACATTTAGCAACCTGCTCGGTATGCTCTTTGATCTGTTGCTTCAGTTCTTCTTGATGAAGAGCTAGTTGCTTACATTTTTTAAAAACTTCCTCTTGATCCGCGACACTAAGGCATAGAGTTTTGTTTTTCCCACGGAGCTCTGGATGAGAGTTTTCAATGCGGATCTTTTTGGCTTTAGTAATGAAAAATTGTTTTTCATCGTACTGAGTTTCTCCAATCTCTGGCATAAAAAGACCCCTAGAGGAGAGGAACTTCTTCGCGGAAAGTAAATGATCTTCCCTGTTCGAAGCAGTATTGGAGTTAAGTGTTTTTGATATTGCTTCGGTGTCTTCCTTTGTAAAACGCCATTCAGAATCTTCATTGTATAAGTCAAAAAATCGTAGGGGGGTTCCAGGGAGAAGGTTATCTCCAGCATCACCGACTTTTTCCTTTACGGTATAGCACCCATATGCGGAGTCGATGATAAGTTTGTCTTTTCGGAGGTAGTAGTCGCATACCTCGCGTTCAGAGCGGAGGCGGGGAAGCCATGGGCCGGTATTGGCCCAGACAATATCATGAGGGTCGGAGACTAGTCCTTGCCAGTCCCCATCCACAGTGGAGAGGATGATTTGTCTTTGGGCTAAGGCAGTATTCTTTTTTGCCTTTCGCTTTAGTCTGCAAATATGTCCTGCAATGTCATCCGCCTCAAAGAACTCTTTTGCAAAGTAAGGGAACGTGGATCCTTGGGAGAGTATGTACTCGTACCCCGCAGCCTCCGTAATGTAGAAGAAGGGAGTTTTTTCGCCCCTTCCCCCTTTATACTCAGCGAGGTTAAGTTTATGTGCCTCAATATGTCTCCAATATCCCACGCCTGTAGTCGATGCCTCAGAAAACCCGGGTTCAAACTGACCCTTGAGATCATCAACCACTACCCCAACAAAAGGGAAAGATTTGAGCATATCAGGCCCGCGATTGAGTTTATAAGCCCACATCGCTTTCATGATCGTTTTTAACTCTTCCTCATCTTTAGCGACTTCTGAAGCCAACTCAGCATATTTATTAATGGCATGAGCATATACCTTGAAATCAATAACGACAATCGGATAATAAGGATTGAGGATGGGCTCAAATACATCTTCAAGGAGAGTCGTGGTGTAATCGTAGGAGGGCAAAGACATCAGTTTGCAACCTCCATACGAACTGACGGATAAGACTCGTAGTCAATCAGTTCGAAGTCGGTCTCTGGATCGAGTTCAAATAGAGTTTTTTCGTTATTGATCCATACGTCACAGGGTGTCATAGGAACGTTCTTGATAATAGACTCAATGGCCATCTCATTTTGGGAGTAGATGTGGTTGTTTGCAGAAGCGAACATCACAAATCGGGGAGTGAGGCCGGCATCTTGAGCCATCTTGATGGTAAGAAGACTATAACGGAACATGTCTAGTGGCACTCCAGTGGCCATGTCATTACTCCGAGCAGTTACCAGAACATCGAGATAAGTCCCATCGCTAGAAAAAGTGACGTTAGGATGACAAGGAGGGCAGTGAAGAGAGTCGTAAGCAGGATTGAAAGTTTGAAGAACAAGTTGGCGATTAGTTGGGTTAGTGCGGAGTTGTTCCCAAATCCACTTAAGTTGATCAAAGGGTCCACTACGGAAGTTTTCCCATTGCATATTCTGCTCAGGGCAGACCTGGGGCCAAGATCGCCATGAGCGTCCATAAGATCCTGCGAGACGGCCTTCGGTGTCCGCAAGGAAGTCCCAGAAGTGCTTGGCTGGACCCAGGTTGGTGACTTGGTAGTCTCCATTGACATCCCACATAAATTCTCGGAAGAGATTACGGATGGGCATCTTGCGAATAGTCAATGCAGGAAATCCCTCCCGAAGATCGACTTTGATTGTCTGGCCGAACATCTGCTTATAGCGGAGATCATTTCGGCCGACAACTTCGGTCCCTTCGGAAAGGATTTCTTTTGCAATCTTGATGTACTGATAGTCAAATGACAGAGTCATGGTCTCCCGTGATGAATGATTTGATCATCATTCTATCATGAGAAACCCCCTGCTCATTGGATATCGAAATATTTCTTGACTAATATTTTTTGGAGTTTTACAAATTTACGGAGTGGGTAGTCATACTCCATTGCCCACTGGAGAAGGGAACGACTTCCCATCTCAATGAGTTCCATACTTGGGTCCTCGGCAATTACATCTTCTTTAGCGACAAAGAATTTTTCTCCGTCACGGGCTACTACGAGCCAAGGGATTTGCTTATCAAAGCGAATCGGTTTTGAGATTCTTTCAATCATTGTAGTTTGTTTTGTTTTTGATTACTGGTTTTTAATTTTTGTTCTGCCCTAATTTCCTTGATCTTTTTATCATAATCATTATCCTTTGAGGTATCTGGAAATTCAAAAGCAGATGAAATAGATATGTCTATATTCTTATTATTTTCTTTAATATTTTTAATTCTATCTAAAAGCAGATTAGCCATTTTTTGCTTAGATAGTACTAAACCTCTACTTCTAATCCCATCATTAGATGGCGTATAGTAAGAAATTTCAAATTTATTTAGCAAAGCTTTCAATACTTCTGTACCTTTAGTACCCTTTATTAAACTCTTTACCTGTTCAGGCTGTAAAGATACTGCTATAGTATCCGCGTCTGATGCTCTTAGGAAGTTACCCCAGGTACTTCTAACGTTATTTAGTGATTCATTTTTTAATTGTCTTATCTTTCTTAAATGCTCTGGAAGATTTATTTCTTTATTTAATTTATTAAATAACTTATCTCCCAGTAAGTTTCTCTTAAATTGATTGAATTTTGGTTTCATCATTGCCCAGTTATCCTCTGTATCTGAGCCTTTTAGTGATAAAGGAATCTTATGATCTAATTGAAGATTACTAAAACTCATTTTTTCGCCTGTAACAGCGCACCTACCGCCAGTAGATAGGTAAAACCTTATTACTTTACGAGCCCTATCTTCAAGGTTAACTCCTCTAGTGGATATGCTTCCTTTAGAGGCTATCCTTTTAAGGTTATTTGTAAAATTAGGAGACTGTTTTAACTTATCTATTACATTATCTACACTGTCAGCACTAACGTAATATTTCTCCTGTGACTTTGGATTTTTTAGGTATTCATGAAAAGACTTAGCTTCATCTAAGCTTAATGTATACTTCCCATGGCTTTTTTCTGATTTAATCTCCCCAGAGATATCTGGTCTATTGATAGTGCTTTCTGTTGTTAATTCCTTAATCAATTCTTCTACAGAGTTAGAAAGAAAGTCATTAATCTCTTTCTCAATAGCTTCATGATCATCGGAATCATTCTTTACTGATTTAGGAAGATCAACGTAAGACCATCTATTAGTGACTGGATTTCTTTTTACTGTTCTACCACTTTGTGTTTTCCAAACAGTGGCACCATCGGGCACTCCAGGTTCTAATTTTTCTATTCCAGAAAAATCTGTGTTTTGAATTTGTTTTTTAGAGATACCTATAGACACCGAGAATCGCCCATTAGTAACGATGATTGGCTCATCCATTCTTTTCCCTAGCTTTTTTTACATCCTTAGACGTTTTTGCAACGCCTAATTGCTGAACTTGTTGAGGGTTAATGCCTCCGAGATCTTTTTGCCAGTTCTTACCTGGTCCAGCGGCAGCTGCAGTGGCAGCAGATGGGACGCATGTGTTCCCCATCTTAGTAGCTCCTGGGGGGCATTTAAGCATTACTTTGCCTTTATAAAAGACACGATCGGCATAGTCATACGAGCCATCTTGACGTTTCTTTTTCAAGATTTCCATATAGTCTTGAGCCGAGAGTTTTTTATCCATTGCTAAATTTATCCTCCATAATCTTTAAACCGAGGATTTTTAGTCTAAGGAACTCTAGACTTAATTATTATATCACATGACGTATACTCATGGTCATATCATCCCTCTCGTAGGGGGAAGTGTTGTAGGAACTTCGATTGCCCTTCAGTCAGATCCGAAGTGGATTGCATCTTGGGGGAGTGTATTTGGTGCGAATGTCAGTACTGTCTCAAGTACATGGATAAGGTGCCATTTTACGATTTCGATGAGAAGAACTATCCTACTGACTATGTAGATATTGTAACGTCACTTCCTCCATGCGCTGGGCTCTCAATGGCCAACACCACCTCTGGGGATAAAGCAAACAACCCACGTGGATGTTCTGCTCCTAGTAACATGCATATGTACAATGCTGCTGAGTTTGCTATGCAGAAAATTGCTCCTAAGGCAATTATGGTCGAGAACGCCCCAACTCTCTACTCCAAGATGGGAGAGGAGTTTGCAGAAAGAATTAACTCCCTCGCCCAGGCAAATGGCTATACAATGAGTTTGGTAAAGACCACCTCGATTAATCATGGCGTGCCACAAGAACGGACAAGAAGTTTCTTTTTCTTGTGGAAGGGTAACAAGGTCCCGGTCCTTGCGCCAGTTAAAAAAGACTTCCTGCCTTTCCATAAATTCCTAGGAGAGGGACATTTCGCTCCTACGGAGTCGGTGTCAAATAATAAAAATCTTCCTAGTGCAGACCCCCTCTGGCAGTTTATTGAGTCTAAGTTTACCGGGTCTACAAAGCAGGACATTCTAGCTCATGTTGCCTCTAAGAGAATGACGTCCGTATGGAACGTAATCTATGACTCAGGGTGGTTAGAAGAAGCCGCTAGAGTAGTCAAGGATGAGAGAGCAAGTCGCTGGCTCAACTACACCTTGGAGAAAAAAAGAGCCGGAAAGAATATCATGGACGGAAGTATGAAACTTGCATGGTATAGAACACAATCGCTTATGTGGAAAACTCTTCCTCATCTGATGCATCCCCATGAGGACAGATGGTTAACCGTTTCTGAGGGTCTAGCCCTCATGGGTTTCCCTGATGATTATGCCAAAAAGGTACAAATTCCAACTAAGCATAGTAATGTGATTTGCCAGAATGTTCCGGCATGTACTGCTGCAGACTGGATTAGAGAGATTGCTGAAGCTCTAGATGGTAACAGAGAATGGATCGATCCTGAGACCCAAGGAGATGGCACATACAAAATCTTAAGGCAGAATAATACTGCCTCTAAAGATCCGATGAAGTCCCTCTGGGTTATTTAGTAAATAATTCTACTCTTAATTTCTATCATCCCACCGAGTAACTCTTGAGCCGTGCTACCATCTGGCTCATGAAAGATAATCTCGGCAGTACTGACCACAAATTCCTCTGGGGTTTGTGGCTTTTCCATATATTTCTTTTCATAGAGTTCTATGGCTTGGTCTACAGTTGCTTCTACTCTAGCTTCTATAACTTCATCGACCTGGGTAAATGTTTTTTGTAATGCCTCAGAGGACGACCACTTTCTCTGAACAAAGTCAACAAGAGTTAAGAGTTCCTTACGGGACAGATGGTCGTCTTTTATAGCTCTTAAAAACATAGAGATGATTAGTCTTACTTCAGACTCAGAGTAGTCTTTATTCAAACCATTTCTAAGCCAGAAAATATCCAACTCGTCAAATACCCGTTTTAATTCCTCTCCTTTTATTTTATTCAATACTCTACGATTAATAAAATCAAGTAGAGGGTCAATAATTACTTCTAAAATACCCCAGATAAATGCAGCGGAGATAACCGTCGATTTTTCCGAAGGTCTCTTTTTGCCAAACGAGAAGTAAAAGTCCATTACTACAATAAAAAAAAGAGGGAAGATTCCTCCTCCCTCCGAACTTTAATCTATTAAGCCATAAAGCAAAACTCTTTCCACTCTGCCATATTTGTCTGAGTTATGGCAATATCTAGGTGAGTACGTGGTTGAACAGGCCTACGAATAAGTTTCATTCCGGTATGCTCTAGATACTTATCACTTTTCCTAATATTACAAGAAGAGCAAGCAACAACTAAATTATCCCATGAGTCTGTACCACCTTTAGACTTAGGAATGATGTGATCGATGGTCAGTTTACGAGTGGATCCACAGTATTGGCATTTGTGTCCGTCTCGTTGATAAATAGCACTTCTAGTTGGTTTGTTGTTTTTTAATTTTGTAAAAGGAATCTTGATATATTCAAGAAGTCTGATTACTCTGTGATTAACAAGTTGTGCTTTTTCCTTTAAAAGGAGAACAAATGCCCTCTTCCATGAGGTTATGTTTATTGGTTCGTAAGTTGCGTTAAGGACAAGGATCTGTCCTTTAGCTATCTTGCTTAAAAAATCCTTGTCCATTGCATCGCTCACATTCTTCTACGTGGTTAGGGAGGATTTTACCCTCCAGAGTTGATTGTTGGAGGATTATAAATCCTCTCCCGTCACAGAAATGGCACTTGGTTTCGCCAAATGCCCTGTAATCTTTAGCCATTGAAATCAGCGGATTTGCAATTACCCTGCAGTTCTTCGGTGGGATTCTGCGAAGCCTCCTCAGTACCATTAACGTTGTGGTCTTTTCGCTTGGAGTTGTAATTCATTTTCTTAGCGGCAATTTCTGCAAATTCTTCGCCACTTACGCCAGCATATGCAAGTGCTGCTCGGTGGAAGAGAAGGATATCAAACATCTCAGCGATAAACTCCTCACGGTTCTTGTCGGAGTCGAGGAAAGAAGGCTCGTTATTCTTCCAGCTTCGGCGAGGGACATATACCCGAGCCTCGATTGTTTCTTCGATAAGATGTCCCATGTACTCGATTACTTTCGCGTGGCGATCTTCCCGAGAGAGATTTTCATCAAGTGGGCCGGGTTGACCAGCAGCTTTTGCGTATTTTTGCTGAGAAGCATAGCCTTCATTGATGAACTGAGAATAGTCGAAATTCATGGAACTGATTAGGAACAATGTTTACTTGTAGATTCTATCACGGATTGGGCGTGAGATCAACCCTCGCAGGCAGCACATTCACCATATTGTTTTTCGGGAGTACCGATCTTTTCTGCCAGTTCATTATATCCTCCGATGTGGTGTCCATTAATCCAGATCTGAGGAACAGTGCGGTAAGGAAACTCTGAGTCTGGAACTTCAGATCGGTCAATCTCTTCAATCTTGTAATCTTTCGACCTGAGAAGGGATTTTGCCATGACGCAGTATGGACAGGTTTCCTTGGTGATGATCTTCGCGGTTTTAGATGAAGTCTCAAGCTTTTTACGCTTTACAAGAAGAGAACTACTCTTGAGATAGTAAAGGGACTTGAGTCCTCCTTTCCATGCACTGAGGTGGAGTCTGAAAAGATAATCAGGAGAGGCTTCGGGATCAACAAAGAGATTAATTGATTGCCCTTGGCAGACAAATTTTTGGCGATCGGATGCTTGTTTAATCAATTCAAACTGGTCAATCTCCCGTGCAGTCTTAAATACATCCTTGTGATAATCATCAAGGAAGTCTAGATGTTGCACCGATCCACGGAATTCTAGAATTGACTCCCAGGTCTCCTCGGTATTACGGCCAATCGATTCAAGATACTCAACGAGGTACTTGTTTTTACGAACAAAAGTGCCCTTAGCTTGCTTAGCAACATAATAGTTGGCATCGATGGGTTCGATACCTTCACTTCCAGCCCCACAGATCACAGAGTTAGATTTGGTTGGAGCAATAGCCATGAGGTGGGTATGACGGAGGCCAGTACCTTGGCACCATTCAGGCTCGCCATAAGTGGCAGCCATATCTTTAGAGGCTTTAGTTGCTTTTTCTTTGATGAACTCGTGGACTTCGATGTTCAAAGAACGAGCGGTTTCAGATGCAAAGGGTAGATCTTTAGACTGATAAAGAGCATGAAGACCCATGGTCCCAAGGCCCAGAGCACGGGATTTACGGGCGAAGCGTACGGCTCTTCCAAGAGACGTGAGACGTTCGGCCTTGTGGCAGAATTCTTCAACGACAGCATCGAGGAGGTATACAGCCAGTTCAGGGGCAGTTTTGCCAGTTGCTGGACCTGTCCAATCTTTCCACTCCTCCCAACGCGAGAGATTCAGTGAGGAAAGTACACAGACGAAGGTATGGTTCTCATCGGTATGAAGGAAGATCTCAGAGCAGAGATTGCTAAGTTTTACACTAAGTCCACGTTGCGTATAGCACTCTGGATTGGCACGATTGGCATTATCAATAAAGATCATGTAAGGGGACCCGCTAATCATTCTAGCTTTAAGTACCTCGCCAAAAATCTTTTGCTTATCCCTATCCCCACGGATCATACTCTCCACCCACTCATCAGAGATGGTTACAGCGATGTTACTATCAATAAAATCGCGTGGGTCACCTTGCGAGTGGTCTTTAGAACGCAGTACTTCAGGCAGGTCGGGGTGGTCAATGGGGAGGTAGAGTGCAAAACTGCCACGTCTCACACCGCCTTGAGAGACAACAGAGGCACATTGGTCATACTGTCTCATCCAAGGCACAATGCCAGTACTCTTACCTCCAGAGGAAATAGGCGCTCCAGCGGGACGAATGTCCCCAAAGTAAGTTCCTACTCCACCTCCATGTTGAGAGAGTGCTGCGGATTCTTTGAGATGGGAGTAAATGGATGGGACAGAATCAGAGAGGTGGTTTGAGTAGCAACTGATGGGCAGCCCTCGTGAAGTACCGAAATTGCTTGCTACTGGGGTGGCTAGACCCAAGAATCCCTTCCAAAGCATCTCAAAAATATCTTGGGAGATCTCAGGATAGTTGAGAAGTTTGGCAGCTTGATGGGAGACCCTCTCATACATCCCACGAGGAGTCTCACCTTGATAGAGATATCCACGTGAAAGGGTATCCACGGCTTCCTTGCTCATCCATTCCGGTACTTGAAGTTCAGGCATTTTATCAGAGTTGGTAGTTTATTTTATCATGGAGCATAGCAAACTAACCCAACAGTAACGGTAATGTTACTAGGTTGTTAGGTTAGGTTGTTATTGAGTTTTTATTTTGACTTTTTAATCAGTCCATCATCGTGGGCTTGTTGGACGTTCTCCGACCTAGTTCCCCATTTGAGATTTGAGATGGCATTATTAGTCCCATCATTATCTTTATGTAAGATGACTATATGTTCACCCTTGGGCTTAGGAGGACCAAAAAGTTCCATAACCATCTGGTGTAAAGGTGGTTCTTCTCTATTTCCATCCCAGGTGAGATTCACTCTCTGGTGTTTGCGGTCATCGTCTCTTGGTTTACGGACCTCGTTACTTCCCTTTCTTCTTACCTTTCCAGTATTACTTACCTCGTAAGGGGAACTACGCCATTGCTTCCAGACTTCTTTTGAGTCAGAAAAATCTCTTCCTCCTTGTTCCCTTCCTCTAACCCTCCACCCATCAGGGGTACGAAAATTATTCATGCCATCTCTCATTTTTTAGACCTCCCTCTCTTATATCCTTCAGGTACCTCATTTGGAAAAACCATTAAAGAATTGCATCCGTCATTTACCCATATCTTTCCCTTTTGAGGATTTTTTCTACTTCTTAGTTTATCTTTTACTTGCTCACTTTGCATTGCCTCTTTTATTCTTCTAGATTTTAATTCTTTTGTAACAGGATCATTTTGACTTTTCACCTGAGAAATACTTTGTCTTACTTTCCATTCATTACGTGAATGGACTGCACCATTCAATTTCTTTAAAGAGATAGACTTTTTAAGTTGAGACTCCTTTTGTTTTCCTATTCTCTTCATCTGAGATGAGTGATTTAATTTTATCTCTTCATTCTTTAACGCTTTTCTTATATTTTCACTTTTTTTAATTTTAACATCATGCCTATTTTGGCATTCTCTTTGAGAGATAGACATTTTTAATTTAGTTTTTTCGCTATGTTTTCTGCCAGTACAATCAAATTTTACATCGGTCTGATATACCTGATTAGCAAAATTTGAATCATCTTTTACTCTAAAAACTCTTTGCCATTGAATCTCTCCTTTTATTGCTTCTTCAGCGGTCTTATAATAGGATAGGATAATTTTATTTGTTGGATTAAAAGACGTGTCTGAAAAAGACCCTAAATAATTGTCATAGGGGTTTAAGCAACTTCTTTTACCTATATAATTTCTTCCACCTTTTGAATCTTCAAAAGAAAGATACACAAAATGGTACATTATTCCGCCATCCTTTCGCAATAATCATCAAAACCGCCCTTACCACCACATGGGCGGGAGTATCTGTCTTCTGGTGGAGTGGTTACTTTGGACGTTCTGGTTCTGCGAAGATACTTGTCGGCTTTAGGGTCAGTGATAAGGCACATTGTGCCATGATCCCTCGCCATCAAGACGTCACTTCTATCAGGATTCGGATGTATTGCCATGAGTTTGTTCTTCTCTAGCTTTGTTTAGTAGATAAAAATCTTGGGCAGTTTCACCATCATTGAATTTGATCTGATAACCGTCAGATAGCTCAACTACCCAGTGGCCTTTAATGCAGATTGGTTCTTTGATCATCTGTTAGGCAAGAACGAGGTCCAAGGCGGAAAGATCTACAGCCATAAAATCTTGAGAGACTTTGGCAACGTAGTTAGCACCATCTTTAGAAGCAGCAAAGAAGTCCGTACTACTTGCCCCTTTGACCATCGGATCAAACCAAGAGGAAATTGATTTTGCCTTTGTAAGTTCTTCGGTGGTTAGTTTGAACATCTGGTCAAGGCCGAGGAGAAGTAGGCGTTCGTTTGCTCTGTTCTTAATATAAGCTTTCAACTCCTCAGCATCGATTGAGGAGATATTTGCTGAATTAAAAATATGGTCAATAAAGGACGATTCTTTGTCAACTACGAGTTGGAAACCTTCATAGATCGCCTGACGGTCAGCGTCGGAAAGTCCGGTTTCCTCCACGAGTCTCTTGAAGAGTTGGCAACCTGCCTCAGAGTGAGTCTGCTCATCGATAGCGCTCCATGAGATGATCTGGGCAAGACCTTTGTACCGGCCATCTTTATTGAAGCTGAGGAGCACAGCAAATGAACTAAATAGACTTACGCCTTCTCCTGCTCCAGAGAAAACAGCAAGGGACACCTTGTCTGGATACTTGGAAAAAAATGTATCGATCTTTGAGCAGGCGACAGGATCGTTGATGAACTCCTCATACTCCTTGAGGCCGAGGACATCATTGAGGTAGGAGTAGGCGGCAGCATGGATTGTCTCAAAGAAAGAGAATGCTTTAGCCATTGCCTGGATCTCAGGTTTAGGGAAGATGCGGCATACCTCATCAGCCCAATAACACCCAATACCTAGCTCAGCACTAACGAACCCTTTAAGAATCCCAGCGATCACAGCCCGCTCATCAGGCGTGGAGTTAAATTGCCAGTCACGAAGGTCTGATTCCATGGCAACTTCTTGATGCCTCCAGACACTAGCCACGGTCCGCTCATAGTAGTCATAGAATTCTGGGAAATCAAACCCAGAGTCCTTCTTGAAGATCATTTTATTGTGCTCTAGGATACTGGACATGATTGGCGGTTTGAGTGAGATTGAAAAAGAATTTTATTATATCAGATTTCTGACTCGGGATACACGTAATGCATCTGATCTGAAATAGAAGCGGGAAGAGTTACATTAAGAACCTTATAGGCAGCTTCTAGGGCCTCTTTACGGGTTGATTTACGAGGACTCTTATAGGTCTCCTTGTTGCCACGGAGTTTGGGAATCACGGAATAGAAGTACTCCTCGTCGGGATGGGTCACGAGGTAGTAGTGGTAACCTCTCTGTCTACCATCCTCAACAACTACCTCTTTATCTTCTAGATGGAGTTGACCTACGTCATAAGGTTGGGAACCTTCAGGTTCTTGTTGATTAGCCTCTTCTCCGCCATAGGAGCAATGGTCAGAAGATCCTCTTTCTGTTTTAGCAGCACCGAATTTCCCTTCTGGATCGACATATTGGGAATGGTAATCATCTTCGCCAGACTGTGGACCAGGCGAGACTAACTCAACATTTTTATTTGTTTTACCGGTGTCTTTACCAGGCTCGGCATATTCTGCCACTCCCCAGCCATCTGGTACTCTTAACTCATTATCCATAATAAACCTAGTGGTAATATGTCTTTAAACTATAAAGCCCCAGAGGGAGGTTAATCCTCTAGGGCAGTATTTCAATCTCTTAATAGATCAGAAATTAAGGTTAAGTGCAGACTCATCAGCCTCTTGTTGAGCCAACAGAAGGGTGGAGCGGATACGAATCTTACCCGAATCGAGTTCTTCTTTACTACGCAGAGTGAGGGTAGCGGGCTTTTCGCGATTGATCTCGGGCTTGGTAGCCAAGAGAGGACGGATGGAGCTATGTGCCCATGCGCCAGAAACCTTACCCTCTTCAGGGAGGTTATCAATCAGAATACGATAGGTCAGACCATAAGAAGTCTTACAGGGGTAGTAGCCGACAACCGAGTAGGGAGTATTTACATCCAGCTCACGGAAATCGACTTCTTCATCGGCTTCAATGCGAGGACCGGAAGCAGCACCTTTTGCAGTTACGGGTTGGAGTAGAGCCACAACATCCTCGGGCTTTTTCTTAAGAAGAGCGTTGAGGGCTTTGGGTTCAGTGGGATTTTCCCAGTCACTGAAACGTACTGCTACAGGGAGGACAGTTTGGCCATCTTCGGTATCAACAGAGATGAAGAGGCAGGGGTCTTCGCCTCGGCCAGAGAAGTTAAAGGAGCCAAACTCGGCTTCCATCTCACGACCATCGGCAGTCATGAAACCGCCCTTTGCGATCTCAACGGGGATGAAGCGGGGACCCCATTGAACGTAAAGTTTACCAGTCTCAGTACCCTCGACGCCGTCAGCACCAACCTTAAGGACGGGGCCGAAGAGACGGAAGTACACGCCATCGCGGGCTTTGATGAGGAAGGTGTTCTCATCAAGAGGGAGTTCTTGACCGGTCAGAAACTGGAAGACAGTATCGAGTTCCTTACGCATAGCCTTAGGGAGGTTTGCGTTAGGAAGCTGAGTATAGTCAGCATTATACTCACGGCCAGAGAGCGGAGCAAGTTGAGGAGCATTGGTGCTCAGGTCAATGGTCGTAATGTTGAAAGTTGCCATGTTAATTAATTCTCTTAGTGTAATGGTCTCTTGGAGGAAAGATCTCTCTTTGCTCACTTGGATATTCTATCACAGACACTCGCCAGAGGGAGCGCCTGTTACATTTCTTTAAACTGATTTTTTATCCGACTCACAGTGAACTAGATAGGTCTGAGCCTCAAGGCGGAGGGAGTAGAGTTGAGTAGAGAAGGGATTGAGGGAACAGAGAGCTGGGATGAAAAGTACCAGTCTGTCCCCCACCCACCATTGTCTTTCAAATGGGCACTTAGATGGGATAGTATTGACCCATTTATTGGCTAGTTCTGGTGTCCAGACTTTTGGTCTGAGCCAAGGCAAATAAATCTGAGGGATTTTTTCAACTAACCCTCCCCACCATTTAGGTGGTCGGGCTTTACGCCCAGAGGAGGAGATCGATGTAATCATTATATTGTGGATAAATACCAGCTTCTAGTAAACGCGTTACCGGAGAAGTTAATTTTTTTAGTTCTAGCTACAGAGAAGTCTCTAACAAATGTGTTATCAATTTCCAAACCGGCCGGCTTAGAACTATTATATGATGTAAACCATACTCTCATGTTTTTATCATCAATTCTTTCTCTTTTAACTAAAGAGATTTTATAGGTATCCCCAGAAGCTGTTAGATTCTGATTTATTTCAAACGAAATATTCGAAGCATCCGCATTGACAATGGTTGAGTCACTAAACGTTACTAAATAATGTTTTTTATTAGTTGCGCTTAATGTACTATATCCTTCAACTTCATTACCTGGATCATTTACAGCCTGTGGGACAATCGTAACTCCTTCATCCGATAATATACTGGAACTGCTTGTGGTATTAGTTTCATCATCGAAGATGTGAACTAAATCATCTGTTTGTTGCGCATTTTGTTCGTAATTAATATAAAACCATACACGTAAACTATTAACTGTTCCAGCTACTTTTTCTTGTTTGAACACAACTGGAGGCGTATTTAATCCATCGGCTGTTACGCCTTGACCTACAGAAATAGTGATGTTATTCGCGTTATCGCCAATGATCTCTGTCCCATCATTAAAAGTAACTAAATAGTGCTTTCTATCTGTAGTCCCTAGATTTGTATTTGAACTTGGATTAGATTCGCCATAGGGACTGATATAAGTATCATCTTCTTTTAAAACCTCAACGGTGATATCAGAGTCAGTGACTAAAGATGTTGTTCTTCTAGAGTTTTCGTCCATTAAATGTAAAACTGAGTAGTCTGGGCTAACTACTCCTAAGTCATCCTCTGGTCTAAGTGCACCTGATATTCCTCTGAATGATGAGTAGCAAACAGGAGGAGTGATTGATAATTTAGATGCTTTGAGTGAAGGAATTCTAAACCTAACTTTTTCAGAATGGTCCTTATAATCACTAATACATTTCCCATCAGCTGAACTATCAGCTGTATCAGGTACCCATACATTACTTCTAATAACAGAAGAGCAAATTGGACCAGTACTTTCAACCGTATTTCTTACTTCAACTACTTCAACAGTAATATACTGGTCATTGTAATCGCCCCCGCCACCATCTTCATATTGCCATTGGACTTTATTACCGCCATTTTTAGAAATAGCCACCCCAACCGTACAATAAGGCCATGGTGAAAAAGTTTCTATGCCTGCTTCTACACAATAGCAATATGTCGAACAGTTTTCTCCATTTTCATCACATGAGGGATCGCATTTCTGAGTGTAGAGTTGGCGCCAAGGTGCTGGGCCGGGAACTGAACTGCAAGTAAACTTGTAATCGTAGTCTCCGCCATCTACATTATAGATATAAATAATATTTGTTCCAGAAATATTTGGATTTGAATATGGCTGCTTGGAGTAAGGGAGGCCTCCAGGATCAGGACTAATATCTGAGCAATTTGGGATATTAAAACTAAATCCTTGAGTCCATGCAGTCCCCTCGCCAACTTGGTGAGTTACTTTAAGAGTAACCAACTTATTGGCATAATTTTTAAGATTTAGAGTAATTTCACTCCCAGCTGCTGTAATTTGTAATCCGCCAGGAGTCGATACCCCTGGGGGCGGGCTACCACAGGTAGGTGGAACAGACTCAGACCAAGGACCAGGGCTACAATCTACTGTGACCGGCGGCGGCGGCGGTGGTGTTCCGCCATCCGTCGGGGGAGTGGTGGTAGAATCGAATTTTTTTGGTTCAGTAGTACTAAGTGTTACTGTAGCATTATTGTCAGTACCATCATCATCATAAAATGATAACTTGGAATCGCTCTCCTTATTAAGTCTAAGAGGACAATCCTTAGAGGTATAACTTACAGAATAGATGGTATTTGAGTTAGGATCTCCTAATAATTTAAAGCTTCTATCAGTAGAACCACTCTCAGAGCCTCCTCTTTGCCATGAAACGGTACCATTTGCATCGGAAAAAGACAGACTATTTAACGCAATACCCCAGTCATTTGCATTATCATTCCACCAAATGTCTAATTTGCCTTTTACATACTGATACCCAGCTTCTACTACAATTTCTCCATTCGATTTAAATCTTATTCCTTCTGCCATAGATCACTTACCTTCCAGTTTCTTGACTCTTTCAGAGAGTTCTTTAACAGCCTCAATGAGGACCGGGATGAGAGACTGATATGATACTTTGTACATATCAGAAGCCGAGTCATGTAGAACTACCTCAGGGACAACTTCTTTCACCTCTTGAGCAATCAGGCCGAGGTGAGGAACACCTGGGTCATTTTTAAGCTCATAAGATACGCCACGAAGACCTTCAATCTTTGCTAATGAACCATCAATCGAAATAACGTTTTGCTTTAACCTGATATCAGAGAAAGCGCAAATATCTTGAGCAGCTGTTACACTATTAAATACTACATCAGAATTCGTTTCTACAGGTTGGCCAATAGAAATAGTGTACTGATTGAAATCATCTTCTGGATCATCTGGGTCCCCAGCATTAGGCGTAATTCCTACAGTTACTCCAGTACCTCCTTGAACGAATCCTGAAAGTCTAGTATCAAGTTCTTGGGCAAGTTGTAGAGCAGATACAACTACTCTGTCAGAAATACCAGATAAGCCTCTAAGGCCTCTAGCGCCAGCAATCTCTTCACTCTTGGCTAATTGAACAAATCCGGCCTTAGTAGTAGATGCATATGCTTTGTGAGAAGAGTCTATAAATCCAGTAGTTGAGTTAATTTCAGTATCTTTAGAAATGAGAATTTCCCCAGATCCTTGGAAAAGGATTTTACTCTTATCGTTCATTAAGACGGTATTCTTAATGATTACATTATTAAGTACCTGGTTTGTGATATTTCCAGGCTCATTATCTGCCTTTAGAGGAATAGCATATTGCTCACCGGAGCGAAGATCGAAGACCGTAGTACCAATATAATAACTGCCTTCCTCATTCATACCTGTGGCATATACTCTACCACCATTATCCTCAACGATAATTTTACCAAGGGCGAAATCCTGCTCCAAGGGGTCACCTTGGAAGGTTGGGAAAGCAGTATCATAATTAAGATATCCTGTCCATTCCCACGTGTGGCCAGATGCTCTAATAACTGAAGGACGACGAAGTCCAATTAGAATTCCTTCTTCACTTGAGGAAAGTGAATCTCTTAACAGAATCCTTTCTGTGCTAGGAGCAATCGACCTATTACCGTCGAACTCAACTCCTGGCCTATCCTTTAACTTTTCTAAAGCAATTCTAGTAATTGAATTAGCGGGATCTTGAGTTAATTCTGGCTCATCGAGGTCAATATCTGGAAATACTCCCCCAGCGAATACGTCCCTAGCAGTAGATCCTGTTGTAATATAAGTGATATACTTATCAACATCAAGTACTAGTTTATCCTTAGGTACTCCAGGACGGAATACATCATTATATGAGATAACCTGGGTAATCGTTAAAGGATCATCAATTAAATCTCCACGGTTTAAAGGATAACCTTTTTCAGTTACTTGCTTTTCAAGAATGTAGTATGGTTGTGGTCTTCTGATACCAATTTTTTTATCAAATCCAGACAATACTGCTCTATATACCCTTTCATCATTAGTCCTAGAGTCAACACCTCTGATAATCTTAATAGATGTCCTATCAAAAATATATGGAATTTCAGCCACAGTTTGATTAGGAGCTGTGCCTGGAGCAATGACATATTTAAATGCAAAATCAAACTTCTTAAGTAGGAAGCCGTCTCCATCATCGTCATTGGTTTCCTCCACAATCTGTGAAGTATCCACTGCAAAATACCAAGACCCTTCCAGAGAATCCCAGAAAAATACTTTAGATCTAGAGTCTAATTGAGAATATCCAGGAGACTTAGCACTAGGTAGTTTTATCTCTCCAGCATATAAGATTGAGTTACCCGCTTCATCAAATCCAGAGACATAAATTCTACGTCTATTTACAAAAGAAGTTCCTCCAGCATGTACAAAAGTTCCGTCTGATTTTTCTTTAGTATAAGAAAACTGACCAAAGGCTGCATTATCAGCGCTTGGGGGATTAATCTCGTTGAATGGAGTTATATCACTATTGTCAAAATAGATTCTAATTTCTGCCGGTGCTTTAAACCCTACTGCATTTTCTTCGACCCATTTCTTAGTTCTACCATAATTAATAATTAATCCGGTGTTAATTTCCGTATCAACTATAGTAGCAGGACGGTCAGCGAAACAATTATTTAATACCGGGTCTGTCTCTTGGTCCTTCTTACAGGCATACTTTAATGGTAGAGGGGGGATAATTTCTAATAGTCTGGTCCCTCTATAATCACCTACCCCAGAGACACCTTCATCTTGGCTAAAGGATTTATCCTTATATCCGATACCTCTTAAAGAAACATCACCAAAGTCTGAGCAGGAGTTTGTAATTGAAAGGTCAGCTCCACTATCTGCAATAAAGTGATCAGCATTACCGATTACAAAGCAAGATACTATTTGGATAGTAGCATCATTACTTCCTCTGAATCCCCAGTGGCGATATTTAAAAGTATCATTGGGGCTTACTCTATAAGTTTTACCAGAACCAGTTTGTTTGTTTGTAGGAGGATCTAGGTAATATGCCTCCTCATTGTAGCAATTAGGATCTGTTTGTAATGAAACTTGAGTAAAGTTGGCAGTTACCATCGACTTGAAGCCGGAAACTAGGGCCCCATCAGCCCACATTCCGCTAAGTCCAAAGATAGATCTTACAGAACAGTTGAATACGTAAGGAGATGAAGATCTGGTGGAGTTAATATCTGGTAAGTCAAATGGTCTTGAAGAGGAAGAATCATCTCTATATAGTTTAGTTGGACCAGGGTAGGAAACTGGAGAATTATCTCTAGAGTCAGAGAAAGGTAGTCCTGTTTGGTTTTCTTCTTCGTCAGTTTGTCTAAGATTTTTGCTTTGAGGTATTGGAGCAACGATAGTAGTCTCAGCATTAAGAGCTTCAAGTCCTTGACCTCCCCAGCCATCTAGAGTATTAAATAGAGAATTTAATTTCGTATAGTAAGATACTTCATCACCTGACCCTTTAATTTCGGCCTCAGACGCAAAAGTTACTGAAACTACAGTGTTATGAGAACGAGCATACTGAGGGTTATCAGTAAATGTGAGTAGGGAGATGTATGTACCGCCAGTTACTTTAAATATAGCAGTTTTCTTTCTTTGAGGCTCAGTAGTAGTTGGAGTAAGTTCGGGCACATACATGGGTCTAACCCGAACTTTACGTAGATCGACTCCGTCAATGGAAATACCTCTAGGTACGATTAAACCGCCACTCGATGGGTTGATAATTGAAAGATTATCATAATAAATCTTATCATTAACCAAGAAAGAACCACTAACATATTCCAGAGTAATACTCCAGATAGAAGAATTAAAGTCAGTTTTTTCTATTTTTACGATGTTTCCAACACCGCCACTCTCAGAATAAATAATTCTTCCTAAGTTAATAGCATTTGGTGGCTGAGTACTAGTGGCGTTCAGTGAATCGATTTGAATTTTTAACGCTCGATCTTCTTTTGAAGATTGTAATACTTCAAATCCTGTGTCCACTCTCTGGACGTAGTTACTTCCAGTGGAGAGTGCTGGAACGCTGCTAGTACCAGGTGAGTTATCAACGTAATAATCACCTGGAGCTAACTCGATCATCACGCGGTCATAACGATCGTTATATTGACCAGCTCTACGACTTTCTCTTACGGCTTCGATAAGTGCTCTTTCGATAGATCTAAACGGTTTATTTGAATCAAACCCATTATTTGAAAGGGAATCTTCACCTGTAGCCGGATCTACATAAATGATATTTTTTACTGTAGCTGCAGTAACCACTCCAGAGGTATCTTTTAAACACCTAGGAGCATCATTAATTGGGATGAGTCCACCTTCCCCATTTGCATAAATAGCTACTTTTTCATAGTACTCTTTATAGCATTTTTGAGTAGATGCCTCATAACGATATATACCATCGGGCGTATTCGGGAAAGTTACAGGAACTACTTGACCATCTGGGCATTCAGTGGCTAGTCTTTGACCGATAAATTCTTTACCACCACAACTCAAGAATGTTCCAAGGACGGGGTTACAATCACCACCGGGGGTCTCCTCAAACTTCCACTCCGATGTTGCGTCATGATAGAAGAGTTCTAGGTGTGAGTCTCTAATATTTACGATCCAATCATCAATAGAACCATTGATCTTCGTCCCATCTCCAGGGCGAATTACTACTGGGTACCTATCAAACGTACCAGAGATATCAACGATAGCAATGCGGTCGGAATCTGTAGGGGAAGATGGTAGGGAGACAATCAACGAACCGTTGGAGGTATCAGCAATAACTCTTTCCCAACTCTTTGCAATGTATGAGTCTTCTTTAATCTCAGTATTTCTAAGAATCTTAGGATATGTATTTAGATTACCGATGTAAAGAGAAGGGCGAAGGTCGGTGTATCCAGCCCCCACATAGTCTCCATCTTCATTAGTGGCTAACGAAGTTCCATCTGCGTTTAAGACTAATTTTGCTAGGGGAATATGGGGATTAGAAACTGACGGCAAGTTTGAGCCGATAGAGATTTTTACTGATTCTCCATCTTCAATATTTTTTCTTGCCTCTTCTTCTGAAATATACAGGTAGTTAGTAGTTAGCCCACTTACTAATTGTACAAATTGTACGCTCCAAGAGATAGGAAGGCCATCCGATAAAACAATACTACCGGCCTCGACCCAGACTCCGTAGACTCCACTGCCCACAGAAGTCTCTATCAAGGTTGGAGGACCCCATACCTTAGCACCAGTAACAGGATCGTAAGACTTTAAGACAATACCATCATGAGCAAGACGGCCGATGGCAGTTTCATTATCTTCTCTAGGATCGGCTACTTCCCAATCCTTAAGTGAGTCCCTTTGACCAATTGCCCATTCAGCATGCTCGGAATTGGTCGGCTCGGAATAAAAATTTGAACGGGAAGTTTCAGCAGAAAAGCTCGTGCCCTTCTGGGTTTCATTGAGGTATTCTTTAGTTACGATCGTTCCATTCTGGAACTGAATTTTATCTAGCATGATCGAGGGTATAAATTAAGAATTAGAGTTAACCCAGAGAACTCTTCCCATCCAATAAGAGTTTGGACCGAAAGAACTCAGTTCTACCAAGATTATTCTTCCTTGGGCTTTGTAAAAATCAACAGGATTATTAGCCATTGGATTTAAGATCTCATCTCCTCCTCCCCAGGTAAATGCTGAGGAATAAGTTTTCCAACTAACCTCACTGCCCCAATCAACTGGATAGTCAAAATAAGTAGAGAAGTCATCTAATGGAACTTCTGGGAATCTGAGTAGTATTCTTTGCTCTCTGTAATACCCAGCGGGGATGTCCAACGGATTTGTATTTGCGATGGGTAAATTATCTGGGGATGATACATCAACCTCCAAATAATTTGAAGTTAAAAGTTGACCAATAGGATGGTTTTTAACCGCCCCGCCCAACTCAACAGGAGTACTAATAGAGTCTCCTGCCCACATCCTACCGTCAGCAACATTGATACATACTTCGCCTTCTTCAAGGTCACCGATAAATGGTTCTTCTCCTGGAAGGAGAGTAGTTAGTTGTTGGAACGTTGCTTCAGCCATCAACAATACAGGTTTGTCTGATAATCTTTAACCTACTTACTATCGTTTAAATTCTAATAGAGCAAAGAGTTTTGACCTTGAAAGTAGGGTATATTACTGATGAATTTAGCACACTGAGTGGGTTAGCCTCAGTTGCCTACGGCAGTGTAGATTCATTCAGAGAAGTTCAAAATCAGATCATAGCAAACTCTCCTACTCAGGTTTTCGATCCCCAACTTCCATCGGATTTTTTCCAAAACTTTTTAGGTTCTGAGGAGTACTTTATCGACGTAATGATTGATACTCTTTTACAAGAGTACGACGATAATGAACTTTTTGCTGATTATGTCGATGAGAAACTAGGGGCAGGATGGGAAAATAAAGTTAGATCTTCTTTGCCTAAAGACCTATATTCAGAAATGGATTCTTTATCTGAATATGGTAATGGTATGAAGGATTACTTGGTAAACTCCTTGGAGTATTCTTTCCCAGGTTATGGAGATATTAATTCTTTAGCGAAAAAAATCATCTCTGATATAACCTTAGATCCTGTCTTTGGACAAGATATTAATTTTATCGCCTCAGTAGCAGGGAATAATCCACATACTAAAGTAAGTGTACCGCCTAAAAATACTACTGTACCTTTACTTGAAACCACTGATCTTGATAAAGATTTCAAAGGGATTTCTTTTACGTCAGGTTATCTAACCCCACAGAGTTACTACTCCGATATTGCTTATCCAGGATTTGAAGGGGCATCATCGGTCCCTGCTTCGTTCAAAGACTCTATTTTTGACGGGTATGTTGGTTATCCTTCGGGGATTTCTCTTGAGACTATATTTAACCCTTCAGGAGCGGAGTCATTAAGAGATATACCATCAGCAATATCTTCAGTACTTACTGATTCTGACGTATGGAACGCGGCGTCTGTCTTGGGACAACTTGGTAATATTCCAGGTCTGAACAAAGCGGACAGAGATATTTACGAAATCAGTCTCATTGGCCCCAGAATTAATAACCTATTGACATACGATCCTGCTACTATGTCAAATGGGGACTACTTTGATACCGGGTCTTTACCCAAGATCCTTAATGCAGATAAGGAAGATGGAGTTCCTATGTCTTCTCGCAAATTCTCCAATACATTCTAATGTCAAACATTTACGGACCAATTCTCCCATTACAGTTAGATAGTCGTAATACAGCGGCTTTAGTCCGTGCTATTCAGACGAGGATCAGTTTGGAGTCGGGTGGGGAGTTAAATGATTTTACTCCAGCTTCTCCTCTTGCAGCGATTAGTGAGGGTCAGGCATTTGCTCAATCAGAGCTACTTTATTATCTGAACAATCTTCCAGAGGCTTTTAGTCTGCAGTGGTTAAGACAACTCGGTATTCAAAGAAGAATCGGGGCTAAGGCTCTAGTGGATATAACATTTTACAAAGTACCTGGGTATAGTAAAGTAGTTATCATCCCGCAAGGAACAAAAGTTTATTCAAATAGTGGCCTTGAATATGAACTCTTAAAAGAAGTAAGAATTCTAGAATCAGAAGATTCAAAAACTATTATTTGCCGCTCAAGTAAATGGGGATCGATATATAATGTTGGTGAAGGTGAAATTAATAAAATCGAACGTGCTTTTGTCGGACTTGAGTCCTTAAGAAATAATGATTCCGCGGCAGGCGGAAAAGATCTTGAGTCCATTAATTCGATGAAGCAAAGAGCTTTTGAGGTATTGAGCAGAAGAAATTTAACTACTGCGACTGACTTTAAAAATGAGGTTACTATTCTTGCCCCAGAAGCCTCGTTGGTAAAAGTATTAACCTATGAGGAAAGATACCAGTTATCTTCAGTACTTTCTGGGAACATAGTTATCTGCATGGGGGATGAGAATGGTAACCCGCTTTCTGATACAACATTGCAATATGTAATTGAATCTATTAGAAATAGAGTTACATTGGGTACTAATGTTTCAATCATTACCCCAGAAATAGTTCCAATAGACTTAGTTATTGAAGTATATTATGACCCCGCCGAGATCGCCGGAAATATAGACTTAAGAGCAAGTCAGATCCTCGGGATAATGCAAGAGTATATTAATCCAATTAACCTACCACTTGGATCAAACCTTTCCTACCAAGATTTACTAAGGAAGATATATGAGTACTCATACGTAAAATCTGTTAATACCTTGGATATGAAACTCATGATCAAGGATAGCGCAAATCTAGAGGGACTTTGCGCAGGGTTTAGTGGAGAGGAGGATGAGGTACTGAGTAAGTGTAATTATAATTACATCGATGTTATCAACTCAGATAATCAGATTTTCTCTGCTCCTTCTGGGATTGTTTCTTATAAATTATATAACGCCCAAGTTACTTTTACTTCAATAAACGATTTTAGCCCCTTAACCTATACTTATACTGATCTATACTTGCTATGAACCTAACAACTTGGGATAGTATAAAGTCGAAAAGAAGAAATCCTTCTCTTTCTTCAGGTCATATTATCCTGGAGTTTGATAGGACTAAAAGGCAAAAAATCTTTGCTCATAAACTTGGGAAGATTGTCTTTGAATCAAGAGACATAAATACCCCCAGAGATCAGGTTATTGAAGTACAGAAAGATAACTTAGATCTGAATGGATTTATATATAAAAATATAGGACATACGTATTCTGATATTGAAGTCACATCTGAGGATGGCGATATCGGTGGATTTCCGATCTATGCCCATGGCCATTCTCTTGGCGGGATCGGACGCGTAGGCATGGAAAGTTGCTCCAGAGATGGACTTACCTGTAAGGAAGGAGAAGGGACTGATGATCTTTGTAATCCTGGAAAATGCCTTATTGGCAAACTCTCTTATGTTAGAAACAAGAAGTGGAAATATGAGTCTTTCAATACTTACAACTCTGGACTTCCAGTAATCTATTATAAAAATGGCACCGAAGAAATCTCATTGAATACTATACTCCGTGGCAAAGCGGCAGGATTCAATAATTCTGAGGTAGTAACTCTCGACATTACGTCCCCAGCATCTAAATATACAAAGATATATCTTCCACCAAAATATTATTTCTCAGAGGATTTTATTGATACTGCGATAAAAGTCATTGATGAAAGACTAACTGTAGTAAGCAATCCTCCCAAAACAAATCTTATAGGCCTAGAGAATAGAAAAGATAGATTTATTTCATCTTTTATTATATCAGTTTATCCACAAAAAACCCAAGGATTCATCTCCGGCGTTTTACATGAGGATGGAGTAAGGGTAGAAATCAAGGATCAGGTACTATCTCTTTTCTCATCACTACCTCAATTATGGTTTGAGCAGTGCTCCAATATTATCGAGGATGAATGGCTATATAGAGAAGCGAGAATTCATACTAATTTCAAGTTTATATCGGTAGTCTATGATAGAGTAAAAGATCTTTTTAATAATATTCTTCAAGTAACAAATAGTTCATTAAAGAGAGGACAACTAGATTATCAAAAGACATCTATTGCACGTCCAGTATACTCAAGACTGCCTGGTATCTCAGAAGCATATCGCTCGGATACATTATTTTCTGATTCGGAGTCACCATCTCAGTGGTTAACTAGCGGAGTCGATGATTTTCTCTCCAAGAAAAAAGACCAGATTTCATCATTCTATCAAGATTACTTAGATCTAGAAACCTGCTCGCCATTAGTCCTTGATTGGCTTGCTCAGCACGTAGGACTCACAGGGGATCTTTGGGATACAAGATGGGAAAGAAAAATCAAAGTAGCACTTATTAAAAATGCTTTTGGTTGGTTTGACAGAGAAAAAACTGTGTCGGTCCCTGGCGTAGGGGAAGTAAAAACTCCTAAGGGCGAGGCACTTAGTCAATTTCCTTTTACAACAAACTCTATTTGGACTTCCGAACCATCAGAAGATAATAGTCTTAAAATCTGTCTTAATGAAATTAATACTATTGAGTATAATTCAATATCTCAAACTTTTACACCTAATAGATATAACTACAAAGGAAAAGTTTATGATACTAATACAAAATTACTTAGTCTCATTCCAACAAATAACTTAAAAGTTTACGATGGTAAATGGAATGGTCTAATGGAGGCGAAAGGTAGTTTACTGTCTTTTGCATTCCTTTCTTCTGTTTTTGATTTAAAGTCTCATATACCGCAAGAGGTAGAGATATCAGGCATCGCAAACGGCTCCAACGACTCTGAAGGAGAATATAAAGTGTTAATAACAAATCCAAGAAATGGTCTAAGAGATGTTGAGACGGAAGCTCCTCCTCTCTGGCCATATAAGCATGATATTCTCCAAGTGGGTGGAGAGTCAGATTTGGGAATTAATAACTTTACTAATCAGATAGTGGCAGGAGTTTCAAGAGTAACTACTCAAGAGGATAGTAGAAATGTATTCTTTAGAGTTCCTTATTATTACAATAGAGGCGGGAAGTCATGGGACCGTGTAAATTACATTGCCAAAAACTGGCTTCCTGATAATCTAAATAAACGCACTCAATATGCTTATTTATCAGCGGATCTTTGGGCAGTAGGTGATGGTTTCTTTGAGCCGGAAATAATCATAGAGGAATGATGGATGGGATTTTTTGACGAATTTCAAGGACTTAAAGAACTCGCTACGCGTAGTTTAGAAGCTATAGGAGGGCCTTTCGGTGATCCCTTTAATGAAATAGGGACTATTGTTTCTGTTTCCGACCCTAAGCGGTTAGGGAGAGTAAAGGCACTCTATGCAGGTATGACTTCAGATTGGATGTACGTCCAAGGAAGCCATAAAGGTCAATTAAGTTCACAATATATTGGGGCCCCTTGTCTTATTTCTAAGGCGGGTGGAAATACCAATGATGCTTTTGTTAGTCAGATTTTTAACAAAGATCCACGTGGTACTGGGGTAGGTACCCCGATCCAACTCACGATACTCGGTGAGCAGATGGAGGCAGGTAATGCCTCTTCTGATCCAGGGATGAAGTGCAATGAGGATAACGCCGGGCGGATCTATCTACTCGAGAATGAGGTAAGTCAAGATGTAGTTATTTGCCTTCGCCGTAACAATACCCAAGAAGGCGGAGACCCCATCTACTCTTGGAAATCTATTACCAATGGAAAGATCGTAGAGAAAGGTTTTGACCCTGGAGTCGTAGAATCGCCTGTAACTACTAACCTCTCTAAACAATCTGGAATGCCAAAATGCTCCAAGGCACTAGAGGGCGATGTGAGGGAATTTACTGAGGATAGAAAATTTAGATCGACAATGTTAACCTGTCGAAGGGATGAAAACGGAGACTTTTCATGGGCGCCACTATCATCTCCTCCGGTTGTATTTCGTACTACACTTCCAGACTGCACTGAAAAGAACCATGGGATGGAAGTGGTTGTTGATACGGGATTGGATTCTGAACTTGCCATCTGCGTGAGATATCAAAAGCAGATGAAGTGGGTGAGTTCTGGATCAAGAAAACCAATTCAATTTTATCCTAAAGACCCACCGCCAAAGAGAAAAGATTTTTTAGCATCTAAAAAACCAATAGAGGCTCTTAAGCAAAATGCATCACCTTCTTCTCAGAATATAGTTGGTAATGCAAAAGAAAAAGTTTTAAAAGAAGCAGGAAGTCAAGTTGCCCCAGTGGCATCTGATCCAGCACTTAAAAAAGCAATGATAGCCGCAAAAGCTCTACCAAAAGAGTTTAATGGGGTTAATATGCTTGGGGATCTTGGGAAGATTGTTATTGCCAGTAATTCTAATCAATCCATTGAGGCGGTAACTTCTAAGATAATTTCAGCAATCAGCAAAGGTGGAGAGATTGATAGTGAACTAGAGAAGATCCTTCGTGCAGCAGGCGGGGCGGGCGATATACTCGCTCAAGGGATTAAAAATAACTCTCTAGATAGTGCTCTGCAGGTAATTGGTAAGACTTCTTTCAACCAAGCATTTAATGACCTGCCTTCTCAGGTAGCTGGGGTGTACTCAGCTTATATGGCCGGAGGGGCATTGGGTGCTATAGATGCTGCAACAATGTACGGAATGTCTCAACTTCCTCCCGAAGTAGCACAATTTGTCTCTCCAGTATGGGACATTGGAAAAGATATCCTTGATGGCCAACCACTCTCAATAAAAAATATCATTGGAAGTGCTGTAGGTGCCTTAGATCAATCCCTACCGGACTCGGTTAATCAAATCATTTCTACGATGGGAGGGATTGACGGGATTTCTAATCTTGTTTCTGGGGACATTATTGGCAAACTTTCTAATGGGGATTTTGGTGAAATTGCTCAATTAGCATCTAATTTTGCAAATCTTTCCGGTATTCCTAATCTTGGCGGATTGCAAGGTGTGCCTCAGTTGGCTACGTCTGCACTTCAGTTAGTTGGGTTAGGAGGGCAATTCACGTCGTTCTTAGGACCAGCTGGTATTGGACTGAGTGCTTTTTCTGCTCTGACGGGCATTAACCCAGTGGCGTCTGTCTTGGGAGGTATACCTGGTTTAGGGGGATTATTTGGAGGTCAAGGAGCAGAGTGTCCATGTGATCCTAAGTGTAGAAAAACAAAACATGGCGAGGACTCAGATGGTAATAAATTACTAGACCCTTGTGGAAGCGTTGTATCAACTAATCATAGTTCATATGCTCCTAAAGGAGATCTTACTAATAACAACAATAATCCACTATCTGATATTTTAGACCTAATACCCACCAAAATAGGCGAAGATTTATGCAACTCTGGAGGGAACCAATGGGATTTAACTCAACTTATCACTGGGGTTAAAAGACTCTCAGAGATGGCTGATAGGATTGAAGGAGCGAAACATGCTGATTGGCCGGAGTTATGGTCTGAATTAACCTATACTTTTGAAGCGATTGAGAAAGGATTTAAGCAGACTGATAATAATATAACTAAGGTAGAGTCTATTGAAAGAAAACTTATAGATGCTCAGTACCGACTTATTAACAAGTTAATGGTAGGTAACACATCGTTCTTCTCCCAGACTCTTTTGAGTATCATTGAGACGTCCAAAGCTATTAAAGATACTTATAATTATGTAAGGCGACTTGACCATAGAAAGAAAGGGGGCAAGGTTGGAGTTGTTCCAACAGACAGTCTTACTAACGTATTTAAAAATATAACAAAAATTGCTAAATTAAACTCTGCATCTAAAAAAGAAGCTTTATTTATAACTAATAACTTTTTAAAGACTGCTCACGGTGAATGGAAAGAGCTAGAGCCAGCAAAAGATCTAGTTGATCTTGCTGACTTTGTCTTAGGACTAATACCTAAAAAACTTCCGCCTACATTCGGTAAGTGTAAAACAAAGCGAGATAAGAATAAAGTGCTTAAGGATTCTTTGGAATCTAAGATAAATTCCCCAGTACCACCAGAACCTGACTCGCTCTTGGGTAACTCACTATCATCTAGATATTCTGATCTTCCCAATTCTGGCCTGTCTCCGTCTTCCCAACAAACAATCTCATCTATCCTAGACCAAATCAATTATGAACAAGGCAGAAGTCAAGAAGGCAGGGCAGATTGTTGAACAAATTTGAACCATGTTTTGAAACTTTTTAGTTTAAAGTAAGTTATGAATTATAGAAAGACTTACTTTAATATTATAAGAAAGGCATTATCTAGAAATAAATGTCCCAATAATTTTTGCGAAAAACATCATATTATACCAAAAAGTATAGTAAAAAATAATTTTATAGTTTCTTTAACTACTAGGGAACATTTCTTATGTCATAAATTATTATATAAATATTTTAGTAAAAGACACGGAAATTTGCATCCTAGAACAACAAAATCTTTGATAGCTTTTTTCTTCTTATCGAATAGACTAAATATAAAAAGATCCAAAGACTATGAAAAAATTAGAAATAAATATATAGAACATTTAAAAAGTAAAAGAAAAACTATAAGAACATTTTATCACAATAAATATGGTAAATTTACGGGTTCAATAGAAGAACTTTGTAAAAAACATCCAGAATTAACTTTCTCATTATTATATTTAGTTTCTTCTGGTAGAAGGACTCATCATAAGGGATGGTGTAAAGACCTAGAAACTTCTAGGAAGGTAAGTAATAAAACTCATTTAAAACGAACAGAATACATATTTGTCCATGACATACACGGAGTATATAAAGGAAGTATATTTGAAATGAAAAAAATATACAAAGATATGAACTTAGATGATTCATATCTTAGGGCTGTACATAATGGAAAAAGAAATCAGCATAGAGGATGGAGGAGAATAGATTTTAAAGAAAAAAAGATAAAATGGTATCATGAAGAGTACGGAATAGTTGAAGCAAAAATAACGGAATTGAGTAATTTATATCCAAATTTAAAACTAAACAAAGCCCATTTATCTAGAGTAAATAGTGGGAAATTAAAACAACATAAAGGTTGGAGAATATCAGAATGAATAAATCTCAGGTAAAATTAGAAAAAAAATTAGTTAAAGAAATGGAGGCTAATCTTGCTTCTCTTTCTCCGTCGGATAAGCAAGAACTCCTCAGGCTAAAATGCCGAACAGATTTTTTAACATATGCCAGATTTATTACATCTGAAGTGCCTATTGCTGGTAAGTTCCAACCCTTTAAAGTCCATGAGGTGATTGGTAACTTCCTGCAGAGGATCGGTGACGGAGAAAAGGAATATAAGCAAAGTGCAATTTCCCTTCCTCCTCGTACTGGGAAGTCTCTACTCATCTCCAAGGTATTCCCATCTTGGCAAATGGGTCGTAGTCCTACCGCTCAATTTATCATGAGTTCATATGCTCTTCAACTCACTAATGAGAACTCCAGAGCTGTTATTGAGTATGTCTCTCATGAGAGTTTTAAATGGTTGTTCCCCGAGTGTGAGATTGATAAAGATAAGTGTAATCTTAGTGCCATCCGTAATGGCAATGGCGGATTGATTAAAATTGCCTCGGCGGGCGGCAGTGTTACCGGCTTTGGCTTCGGAGTGATTAGTGATGATGAGTTGCCTGGAGTTGGAATTCTTGATGACCTTCTGGCGGATGGTAACTCATTGACGGTTATGGAGAGCACATTTGCTTGGACACAGGCACAGTTTCTCACTCGTGGTCTTCCTAACAACGCCATCATTTCCATGGGCACGAGGTTCCATGTCGATGATGTTATTGGCAGGTTGTTGAAAGCCGACCCCGAAGGCTGGAGGGAACTCAATGTTCCAGCTCTATGCGTCGATGAAGAGAACGATGTACTGGGGAGAGAGTTGGGTCAGTCTCATTGGCCAGAGTTCTTCCCCGTAGAGAACCTTGAGGCAATTAAAAAATCCATTGGTGATAAAGACTTTAACTCTCTATATCAAGGAAGGCCGGCGGGTGAACAAGGGGCCATATTTAAAGAACACTGGTTTGAGTACCATAGTAAGAATAAAGGCAAGTATTCTTATATCTATGCCACCATTGACACGGCGTATAAGGCCGATCGTATGAATGACTTTACGGCCATTTGTATTTGGGGATATGATAAACGAGAAAGTAAATTACATTTAGTTCACTATATTCTTGAGCGAATGGAGTTCCCAGATCTTGAGAAGATTTTCCCACAGTTGGTAAAGACCTGGAAGATTAGATGTATATACATCGAAGGTAGAGCACAAGGTGTCCCTCTCATCCAAACACTTAAGCGGACTATAAATATCTCGATTAAAGAATTAGTACCTAATAAGGATAAAGTACTTAGGGCCAATGCTATTGCCCCCCTTGTCGAGGACAATCTAGTCTCCCTATACGAAAACCTTCCTAACCTAGGGGAGAGGATGTCTGAGTTGACATCTTTCCCATATATCAAAAACGATGACTTTGTCGATGCTTTTGTCTATGGCATTACCGTCTATCGCGATGAGATCATGGGTGGAAGGACAGTTCATGGCGGAGATAGGCAGAAACTTCCTCGCTTGGTCCATGATCCGTTTTATAGAGGCGGGTCCCGCCGTGCCTCTAGTGATATTGGAAAAATAGTTACTAATACCAACCCTAAATCGTCTGCAACACGATACCTCTAATGGTATAATACATAGCGTATTACTTGCAAGGATACAATTATGTCTGATCAACAACAATTTAAACATAGAGTTGTTTTCTTCCACCAACCTGGATGTGCTGCGTGTAACGCAATGAAGCCAGTCTGGGCAGAAACAGCTAATGAACTAGCCGAAGAATATCCACATTTTGCCATTGGATTTGGGGAATGGGACGTTACCACTGATGACTGGGCATTTTGCGACCAGATTGATTGTGATGGGACTCCAAACTTCGCTGTATTTGGAGAGGACTCAAGCCTCCTAGGACTTAACACTGACGGAATTTTGGCAAAGTCCCAACTCAAAGACTTTATCATCGGAGCAGTTGAAAACTCATGAGTATAGAACCCGAAAAGCAGGAAAAACGCAAGTCGCGGAAAAGGCAGTCTGAACGCGATGAGCAAATTATATCACAGATGTGGAAGGCTTCTCAAGTTGCCAGAAAAATCTCCTCATTTACTGGATTGCCCTATGAGGAGCTTAGGGACGCTGCTCTTGAGTATATAGTAAAAATTTACGATTCTTGGGACCAGAGTAAGGGCGCCAACTTCTCTACCTGGGTGAATAGGTGTCTGCAGTTTCATATGCTGAATTACCTACGAGATAATTCCCGACTAGTTAAAATCCCGCGTTCCTACTCCGATTTGTATCTTAAGATCCGCAAATATACAATTGCTGATCCAGACATCTCCGATGAGCAGATTGCAGAAAAAATCCAGGTCCCTGTGAAAAAAATCCGAGCAGTTCGCCAAGCATTTGCTATGAGTTTTTCTCCTGTCACCGAATACTGTAACATTATTGAGCCAGAGTATGAGTCAGAAATGACAATGGGGGATTTCATGATGAGCCATCGCGACCTTCTCCATAAGATTACTGATTTAGATCCAGTTGACGAGACTTTTCTCATGGATTACCTTGTTAAGAAAAGATCGGTATCAACAATTGTCCGTAAAAATCCCCATCTTAAAAATGCGGATGATATTAAAAAATATTCAGAACAACTTATTGAGTTTATCCTATGCGACGCGTCATATCCATCAAAGGTAATGAATACACGAAGGGAGCCTTTGAAAAAAAGTGGACAGAAGTTGTCAGTGGAACAGAATGCAACTACTTTGTAAAAGACAACGATAAAGACTTCTTAGATAGTGTAATAGAGTTAATCCCTAAGTGGAAAGTAATTAAGGACCGCGGGGAAGTTAAGTATAAAATACGAAATAAAAAGTTCCAAGGCAAAGCTGTAAGAGGCGTTGTCATGGTAACTTCTCGGTCGAAGAGGGAAATTTGGCTGGGAAAAGGCAAGGTCACAGACGAACTTTTCCCTAGAGTCAAACCAATTCCTGAGTACAAGCAGAATAAAATGGATGTTTTGGTGGCTATGAGACAAATCATCGAGCCACAAATTAAAACATTTAGACTAAGTGTAAATCGCCAGCTTAAAAGGAAACCCATGAGATGCCCTATTCATGGGGTATTTATTAATGCCGGGGAGTTTCATATTGACCATTCTTACCCATTTAAGAGCCTTGTTGAGGAATGGTGCAGGGAGGAAAAGGTTGATCTTGAAAGGATAGATGTGTATTGCCGTGGGACTAAGTGTTATTTTAAAGACACGTCTCTTGCTGAGAGTTGGTTTGACTACCATGCCATCAATGCTAGACTCCAAGCCCTAAGTGCTAAGGCTAATCTCGAAAAGGGATCAAAGTACTACGGATAAGTTACTTCCGTTTTTTCTTCTTACTAGATTTTTTAGTGGGAGGTTTGTTGGACATTTTTTGCGAGGGTTTAAATCCAGTGCCTCCAGGAGTAAACTTTAATAAAGCAAAGTCAGAACTCAAATCAAGGTCTTCAAAACTAAGTTCAAAAATCTCTTGAGCGGCATTTGCCATCATCTCTTCGATCCCTTGAGTTGTCTTCTCGCTAGACAACCAAGGCTTTCTTTTATCCACTGGAGCGGCATAACCCATCTTGTTTGCTATCTCATAGACCCCTTGAGATTTTTTATTTACAAGATGACCTGCGTACAATCTCCCGGTGATTATATTAATTCCCTCCTCATTGTATCGTTTTTTAAGGAATTGGATAACTGCGCCGTCGGGGTTCTGTTTGTCAATATAGCTCTCTAATTCTCTGACTGCAGACTGCGCTCTCGTAATGAAAGCCTCACCAGGTTTTCCTTCAAAGCTTACCTCCACCTGAGCTGATTCGAGAGCTCTGATATACTGACTAAAGTTGTGTTCAGCTTCGCGGGTGTATTGCTGGGAGACTTTAGCGAGTAGGTCTTTTCTTAAAGCCTCTTTTTGTGACTTAATTAGTTGGGACTTAGCAGTCTCAAGTAATTGCTTCTTGGCGGAGTTTAAAACCGCCGCCATTATCCCGCTGGCTATTACTGCTGGTATCATTTATCCGCACGTAATAGTTTTAACTATCTGTTCAGCATATTGTTGCCTTTCCGCTATTCCTCCACTACCAACTTCGTATTTTGTTCTCCATATTTCAGCCGCTGCTGATGCACTCGAAGCACTATTCATACCTTCTACCACACCCCCACCTCTCTTTTTCACTTCCTGTACCATGAACTCAAGCTGACATTGTAATGTGCTTGTTTGGCCACATTTGGCAATAATTTCTGTTTTACGGGAACCTCCCCATTGAACCAACCCATAACACTTTTCTGGTACTCCAGATACTGTAACACAAGTAGTTCCTTGCTTGGAAGTATTATGAACATTATGATCAAATCCACTTTCTGCCTGGAGGTTACCAAGTGCCCCAGCAAGTGCGTTAGGGGTTTTTAAACCTGCAGAATAGAGGGCATTTATAATAGCGTCCTTTTTTGGATCTCCTGTCTTACAATTTGCAGCGGGGAACGACCCAGAGGAACCGTTTGCTCCAGTATCCTCTTGAGTACCAGAACCATACTTCTTGTAAAACTCTTGGGCCTCTCTACAATTTTCTTTGCACGAGTCGCTCAATTTCCCATCTTCCTTCTTAATCGGGAAACATAGATCGCCAATGGATCTTATGTATCCATAGTAATCATTAGTTTTTTCAAACTCCCCGGCGCCTTTCTTCCCTTGGAGATATTCTGAGAATGTCGGAGCTGAGATGACACTATTACCCCAGGCGTTACTTGCCTCGATGTTAACTCTTAGGTCCCCTTGCCTCCAAACAAAATCCACTTCCCCTACAAACCAGTTCCTAAACCTTGAAGGTATCCAGACGCCGGGGTCTGTGGATGGATCTTGGCCACGCGGCCCTCCATTATCGAGCCATTTGTCGTAGTCAGTAACGAAAGACAACACAGTCCGCCCTGGGGTGATTCGCAGGGCACGTGGTACTCCCTTAAAAGAAGTCTCAATAGTCAAAGCTTTATTTGACGGGGCAGTAGCAATAGTTGGTTCTGTATTACCACCTGAGTCAGAACTTGTTAGACCGGGTAGATTAGGAGGGATCGATTTACCTTGAAGGTGAGCCAATCTAAGTACTTTTCCTTCTGGAGTTTTAATAAGAAGACTATTACCAAATCCACCGCCACAACGTTTATCTCCATTAGTACAACCAGTACTCTCTATCTGGGAAACGGACGCTCCGCCAATTATGTATATTGGCGTTCCTTCTGGGGCCGGGTAATCAATACCAGGATATCCATGCCCACTAAATCCTCTTCCCCTAGACTTACCAGCAAATTTTACATATTTGGATACTAGACTATCTAATTCTGTTTCTGTAACAGAATTCCTTGGAACTGCTTCGACATGAACGTGTGATCCATAGGAGTTACCGGTATCACCTACTTTACCAACAAATCCATCAAATCCCCCAGATCCATTAGGCCCTTGAGTAGGTTGTGGGGAAGGAGTGGCAGTTCCAGCATTCCGAGCTTTTTCCTGAGCTATAGATCTCATTACGGGATCCATAAGTTGCTTATATAATGCCTCCTTTTGAGCAGGAGTACCAGAAGTAAATACTCTCGTAGTTCCTCCGTCCATCCTACCTACCTCGAGTATTGTTCCTCCTCTCTTAGGAACGCCTAATCCATCTCGGTGGTTGACACTAAAGGATCCATATGATGATGCAAGGGCATCGTCTAATTGCCAGATTCTTTTTCCCCCTGTTGGTGGTATTACCCCACTATGCCCTGAAGCAGCATCATTGTGGATTTCAATTACCTGTTTGCCAGCACTTGCTGCCTGAGAAGTTTTGCTAAATTGAGAACGTGGATCATTCTCTGGTAGATTTGATGAGGAGGGTAGATACACCTCAATGTAATCAGAGATGCCATATGCCTGGGCATTACGTTGCGCCCATTTTACTAGTTCTATATTTAACTCTCTTTCATTAGGCGCACCTGATGGAAAATCGGCGTGGCCAGCCATCAATAAGACCTTATTAGGTTTAGCAGTTGTAGTTGCTTTCCAGTCTTTGAGGGATTGTTTAGGCGCAGGAGTTACTACGCTATTACCGGGTCCAGTGGGAGCATTTTTGTTTTGGAAGTCCGCGGCAGTCTCAGCAGGAGATGCCCAATTCCAAATAAGTTGAGGATCTAGAGTGGTATACTCGTTAGTATGACCAAGTACATAAAACCTAACTAGTTCTTTTTTATTACTCTCCGATGAACCGATCTCCTGTGAAACTTTTACTTCATCACCTCGTTTTACTTTTACCTTGGAAAGATTGGTAGACTCTTGGTATACATACCGACCGAAACACTTCTCTGACTTATCATCTTTACAAATCTGTAACCAAAACTCAGTCTTAACAACTACCTTCCCCTCCTCTTCCGAGGCACTTTCTACCTTACCTGGGAGATAAGAAATCGCTTGGGTACCATTAGGAGCAATGCCATAAAAGTTTACATCCGTGTATCTTTTATTTTCTACATTAGGACCTGCTCCGGTCCATCCATATCCGGTCTTAAGTGGCCCTTGACACCTCTTTTCACAAGGTTTGAAGAGATCTGGGAAAGTGACTTTTTTTACTTTCTCAAGTGCCTTAATTCTTTTTTGCTTAATTACTTCCTTTAGGGAGTATTTTTCTGCGGCAAAACTTGCGGAGACGTATGGATCTCCGTTGTTAATGCTGGCGCCATTCTGAGTATTTCTTAGAGCAAATGTGGCAGGGGGCTCTCCGTCAATCTGATACGATTCATAGAGACCCTTACCAAGGTAAAATACTGTGCAGCTTCCCACCTGGTCTCCACGAGTGCAAATACTTACGGTATTCCCGTGTTCTTTTATGGGGAGGGAGAGCATTGCGCCGCCAGTAGCCCCGATGAGTTTTTTCATTGCCTCATCAGGAGTAACGCCTTTGTAGATTAATGATCTTGGGAGGATATATGGATCAGTTGTTTTTCCACCTGGAGGAACACAGAAACTAGCTTTATATCCGGTTTCCTCAGCAATTTTCTTTAATGCCTCTTCAACTGACATCCCCTCATCAAACTTAACGTTGATAAGGTTTTGGTTGAAGACTACACTTTTAGGATCAGTTCCCGCCAAAGTCACAGACGGGAAGTTAGCTCCGTGATTAATACTAATTCTATTTACCCTGAAGTAATAATCAGAGCCAAATGACGTGCCATTTACCTCGTACCATAGCGAAATTATGATATGTGCAAAGGTACTTGATAGTTCTCTGGAGGACCCGTCAGAATTAACAAGTGCTGAATCATCTATCGATCCATAGTTAAAACACTTATCTCTTACTGGATCTTGATCCTTACCGCAGGGAGGTAAAATAATGTTATTTGTTTGAGCTGTATTAGACGCTGACCACATTGAAGCAGCGTCAAATAAAGCAGGCCAGGCCGCCCCGGTTAAGTACGGATCGGAGATGGTAACCTGGCAGGTTGATTGACTTATTGCAGATGTGTAGGTGCCTGCCGAATCGGCACCTTGTGAATTCATTGAGGAAAAAGAATTATTCCATTTGAGCTTTACATTTAGCTCTTGGATTTGTTTTTCCTCGAAGACAATAAGCCTCTCAGAATTGAAAGGCTTATAGGCTACTCTAGCTTTGCACCGATACAGACTAGACACATCTTACCTGGATTACGAAACGGCAGTTACCTCAGCGAAGGCAGGCGTGTCACCATTATCCGCTCCGGCATGAGTAATTGTCACGATCTGACCAACCTTAAATCCAGCACCACCATTAGTGATAGCATCGATAGAAATAACCTCACCGGCATCGATAGATACTGTACCGGCTCCAGCTGTATATCCTACGGGATTGGCGGATTCGGTAGAGTTGAATGCAACGGTAATCTCACCATCGGCAGTTCCATCAACTGTATCGGTATATCCACTTCCTCCATCAAGGAGGGTTAGAGTTACGATAGTACCGGTAGGTGCCTGAGGAGCGGGGACCACATCAGCTGTGATATATGAAATGGTCTCTGCGAGGTTGAAAGTGGCTACCATGAAATGGAAGTCGCCATCGCCTGTCAAACCGACATAACGAGTAATGTTAACAAGTTGGTCGTTGAGAGCAGTTTTGTCAGCAGCAGGGACATTTGCATTAGCGACCAGAGCGCCCACAACCAACTCAAGGGCTCCATAAGCAGCACGCTTAGCCTCAAATCCCATCGAAGGCCCACAAGTGAAGAAATTATCTACAAACTGATTACGCGCTGTTGGGGTATTAGAACCAGAGTTATACGAGGAAACAAGAGGTGAGGTGATGGCCTCGGTTAGAAACTCTTGGAAGGAGATTTTATATTCAAACTCCATGCCGATCTTACGATGAAGACCGGTGTTAAGTACGGTTGCCATAGGGTAATAATTCCTATATCTATTCAAAGATCTTTAAACCACATTAGCCAAAGAGAAACTTTTGGAAGTGGGAGAGATAATCTGAACGTCTGAAAGAAGCGAGCGGTTAGAGAGATAGTCCTTCATATAGGAGTAATACTCCTCATGCTCTTTTTTCCTAACTTTGAGTTGCATCTCTAGGAAATAATCGGAACAATTTGGATAGAGGTCATTAACTTCGATAATGTGATGAGGAAGACTCCATTCCCAGTTCCGCTCAATAAGAAAAACTTTAATCGTCTGACTGTAAGCAGAGAAGAAAGACTCGGCGGAATTAGCCCATTCTTCTGAGATCTCGATGTGACGGCGGAACTTCTCATAAAAACATACCTCTGAGAATCCACGATCGCAGATAACTACTTGAGCTTTTTCCTCAATGGCAGATTGAAAAGGATCGAGGTATTGCTGGATGGGAGTATGATGATGAGGTTGAGGTCCAGAGAAGTGAAGTGAACGGACACATACATCGCGGGAGATCAACTCATCTTGAGTATTTTTAACGATACTAGATTTTCCAACTCGATCAGCCCCGAGGACTACGATTGTGTGAGGATACATACTTCTTCCAGCTTACTTACTAAAATATTATATCAGGTTAGTTTGTAAAAGTTAAAAGTTAAAGTTAAAAAGTAACCTCAACTTTTTACCTGAGTAATAGTTTCAGAGTTTAAAGACTAATATAATTAGTTACTAAATAAGAAAATGCCCGCTACTCCACAGCCTCCTTTTCACCGCTGGGGAATTAGATTTACATCGGATTCTACGCATGATAAGGAATATTTACAAAACCTACATGACAATAATTCCTCTAACATGTACCGGGGGGAGTTATTTTTAAATGAAGTTTTAGACGAGGTCTATTATGCAGATTCTACTGGGACAATAAGAAGATATGGCGATCGCTCTGGAGGAACAGTTACTTTTGATCGTATTGATTTCACCGGCATAAGAGAATTTTCAGATGATGCCCAAGCTGCTCTAGATCCAAATCCAGTTCCTATCGGAGGAGTGTACAGAACAGGTAGTTTTCTCAGAATAAGAGTATCTTAATAAGTTTAAAGTTTGTCAGGATACGAAGACAATCTATGTCCCTCCATAGACATATAAATCCATAAGACTCAGAAGAGATTTCTCTTTTTGGGTCTTTTTTCGTATCAATGGAAATTAACCCTCTCATGGCAAGAAAATCCTCTAGACGTCAAAGAATTGAACAAGGCGACATGATTCAGGCATCAAATCCCAAGTTTGAAGAGCATAAACCTCTTCTACCTATGAATCCTTCCCAGGTTGATGCAATGAGGTATTTGAAAACAAAAACTTTGACGATTCTAACCGGGCCTCCTGGAACTGCTAAAACTCTCCTCTCGATTCATGCAGCATGTGAAAAACTCCATAAGAGGGAAATTGAAAAAATTTATTATGTAAAGCCAATTGTATCTACTCCAGGGGAACAGGGTCTAGGCTTCTTACCAGGTAACCTTGAGGAGAAGATTGCTCCTCACATCATGCCGATCCGTGACTCCCTTGCTGTATTTATGCAAAAAGGCAAGGCTGATTATCTCCTTGAGAAAAAAGTCATTGAGTTTCTACCTATTGAGCACCTCAGAGGTAGATCTTTGCACAGATGCATGATTATTGCTGATGAGATGCAAAATGCTACCGCTCATTCGGTAATGACGATCCTCACCCGTCTTGGCGATAATTCCTCCATTGCCCTTCTTGGGGATATAGTCCAAAGAGACCTAGCAAATCGTTATGGCGGTGATGGCTTATCAGATGCTCTTCGTCGTCTTGGATCTAACCAATCGGTAGGTCATGTTAACTTTGGATATAATGAAATTGTTCGTTCTGATTTCGTAAAGTCTGTAATTTATGCCTACTCAGATCTCTACGGTTCAAAATCATAGGTTTAAAGATTATTATTATTATTTGGTATAAGTAAAATACTATGGCTAGATACTCTAGAACAGGAAGAGTAAAAGTATCGACAAATCTACCTCCTCTTAGCCAATTAAAAATACCTTTGGAAACAGAGGTAAAATATAGAGGTTTAGTAAGAGATCTAGCCCTTTCCGATATTAGTGATGCTTCACAGGCTCTTAGTGAAGTTTTACTTGATATCCAAGATCCCGCAGAAAAACAAACTGAGGGAAAATTTTTATATCCAGATCTTGAGATCTTAGATGGTATTATCAACTATGGTCTTAAAAATGAAGATCTAGCCATTTTATCAAATAGTTCTCTTAATTTAGAAACTAAATCTGGAAATTTAGTTCCATTAGTAAATCCTAGACAAAGAATTGCTGATAGACTTAAGCAATTAGAATTCTTCGCTGGAAGAGGCACTGTCTTCCAAGGCCAAGGAACTGCAATGTTTAAGTACACTGTTCCTCTGGATGAAACAGAGGATGGTACAGAGACAGGAAAGTTATATTCTCATACAAACCCTCCTCCGTTCTATACTCATGATTTAAATATTGACGAAAATGATCCAAATGCTCCTGTAGTAAATGGCCCCGATTATATTCCGGCATCCCCCCAAGAGATACTTGACACTCACAGAGTTGGATATATTAAAGATGGAGAGTTTGTTCCAGATATAGAAAAAGAATGGTGGTGGTCTGGAGCTTATAAAAAAGATTATAGAGGCAGATCAGAATATACAACTACAAACGCTCTCATAAATCCCTCATTTCCTGTAATTAGAGACGGTAATATATCCTTTTCTTATTCTCTTCCAAAAGCAGTATCAAACCCATATAATTGGGGCCTAAAAATGGACTTTTGGATGAAGAGATCAATTAGTGGTAGTGTTTTTGGTAAATTTTTAACACAAGTTTCTGGGCACATCAAGATTGATTATTTTGAAATAACGGGGTATAACTCAAGTACAGGAGCAGTGCAGGGCTCTTGGAAGACTGCCCTTGATACATATAATTCGGACACTTACTATTCACAGCCCACGAAGGAATCAGCTACTGATGACTCCTCGGGGTATAGAACGTATTATCTCCAAGGAGGACCGTCTAATGAGTCCATGTCGCTAGAAACTGTCAGTAGTACCCCAACAACTCAAAGAGTAGCTGGAAATGGAGCAAGTTGGGACTATACTGTTACAGTTAGTGACCCTGAAGGAAATACAAAGAAAATCTTCAACGATTATGTCCCTGTAGTAATTAGATATTGGTTCGGACAGGAAGACCCAGCGGAATATGATGCTTTAGTTCTAGAAAAAGGTGAAGAAAACATTACAGCTCGAGACTTAGCAAAATTAAGTCCTGGACTTACTCCAGGATTTGAAATAGATCAAATCCACGCCAATGGAGAAAGTACTAAGTGGAATGATTATAAAGCAATTGTAAAAATAGAAACATCAGATGGCGGTGCTACGTGGCAAGCTACTGATGGAGTCAACCTAGTTAATAATTTCAATGAAATAGCAGAAATTCTTGCTTATTCTACTGAGACGTCCCCAGACTTAACAAATATATACGGAGACGATTGGATTTTATCTCAAGGATTCTTAGGAGCTAAAATCAATCAAACAGACGGCAATTTAACTAGTTCTGATCTTGGAATCTCATCAGGTCCTATTTATGTGGCTCTGACTAATAGAGTCTATAATGCACCTCCTATCGAGTTTAGTGAGCAGGAACTTTGGCAAGAGTATATTTTCCATCCCAACATCCAATATACATACGCCAATAGGAATGATATGCTAGAAGGGATAGGCGCCAACTACGTTGAACCTAATCCTCAAAAAGTACAACTTGAAAGCAATTATGAAGCTTATAAAATTATCTATGGTGAATTACCTCCAATAAATGTCTATAATAAGTCACGATATGATGGAGCTATAGATAATAGTCTGACTGTAAATACTTCAGATAGGGATTATGATTATAGTCATAATAAACTACTTTTTATTGGAAGACAGAAAAAGGATGAGACGATAAAGCCTTTACAACCCAATGAGGTAAGGACCCCTGGGGAAAATTATACGTTCTTTACAATTACTGAAAATGAAGTTGGATTAGGTGGAAGTGTTGTTATTTACGGCACCCCAGTAAATAATTATGGAATTACTTCTTCTGATGCTACTACCAACAAAGTAGGTAAGGCTCTACATATGTCAGATAACATCTCTTCTTTTGGAGATGACGTAATCAAGTTATATTCCACATCAGCCGACTATGTAAATGGTAACAGTAACGCATTTGAAGGATTCCCAGTCGCATTTAAATATGTAAATGGCACTCTGAGTGGTAATAAACACTTAATCCCAGATAACCCGGGTACTAACAGAATAATTGCTGATAGTCCATTTGAGATTGGCACAGCGCCTAGCACGGACTTTAATGATTTGTTCTTAACTGGATTTATAACTTCAGGTGGGGACGTATATCACTTTTTTGACTTAATTGGTACTTCAAGACCCACTGAAGAAGTTCAACTAACAATTTCTTCGGATGGAAACCCAGCTGTAGTATCAATTACTAACTCAACATTTTTCAAAGGGATCACAGGGACTAATACTGACTACCTAGGAACACGTATAGAAATCAACGGAGTTGCATATTATGTAACTGCCTATAGTTACGCCGATACCAAAGTTACCATAGATCATGGCGCGACTGACCCAGCGACTCTGGTAGGTAATAAAGAATGTAAGATTTTTTATAACTTCTTATCATTCTCAAAATTTCCTTCATATGTTATAGATTCATCACAGAATAAAGTAGATAATCCTATATCCTTTAATGACTTTATAGACTTTAACTATGTCTATAGCACCGGATACCAATTTAGAAAAATTGATTCTGGGGCAGGTTTAGGAATTGCTGACTCTTTATATTTAAAAGATAGTACTAGTCCCACTCAAGTAAGTCCTTTTGCGGACGGATCTGAAATCCCTGCTCCACCCGCTCAAATTGTAACTCCTTTTGGATATGATAAGTCAGTATTTTCTTCTGACCCAGGACTAGGGGGTATTTGCTATCCCCCTTACGATACTCAAGATCTGCAACTATTAGCAATCACAGCTAGTACTTCTGAGATTACTTCTTCTACAGAAGGACAATATGACG